>ERZ1034917.714-NODE-714-length-27515-cov-7.814530_pt1 | contig 27515 bp, 26 predicted proteins | sample MGYA00520605_ERZ1034917 | MGnify/ENA primary metagenome ERZ1034917 (study PRJEB33766, sample SAMN09781784) | gut metagenome | biome: gut microbiome | host: Homo sapiens | place: Madagascar | study: EMG produced TPA metagenomics assembly of the PRJNA485056 data set... | reverse complement strand
GTGGAGACATATTCTACCTTTGAGTTGGCCAATGATAAGCAGAAACTTATGGAGGTATGTGAAAAGTTCGACATCGTGCATCCACATACCAGGGCTTTACCTTCAATAAAGTTGGGGACAGAAAATTCAGAGTTTAAGAATAATTTAAAATCTGTGGCAGAGTATGTGGGATTTCCAGCTATGATTAAGCCTAACTTGTCGGCAGGAGCTAAGGGGATTACTAAAGTTGGAAACTTGGAGGAACTTGAAGACAATTATCCAGCTATTGCTAAGAGCTTTGGCGCTTGTGCGCTACAGCAGTATGTGGAACAGCCTGATTATTATTATAATGTAATGTTGTTTCGTAGGTATGATGGAAAGACAGTTGCCTCAACTGTGATTAAAATCCGCAGGTTCTTTCCACTTAAAGGTGGTACAAGTTGCTATAGTGAGACGGTGGAACATCCATTTCTCGTAGAACAGTGTGAACGCTGTTTGGACAAATTAAATTGGCATGGCTTTGCTGACTTTGACATATTGGAAGATAAACGGACTCATGAACTTAAAATTATTGAGATTAACCCTCGCGTCCCATCAAGCTTCCAGGCTAGTTTTGCTGCAGGTGTCAATTTTGCGAAAATATTTGTAGATGAATATCTTGGCAATGGCGCAGAACTGTTTGATATGACTAAATATAAATCTGGTCAGCAGGTTCGATGGTTTGGATTGGATGTGATGTGGTTTTTGTTTTCACCTGAGAGATTCAAGTTTAAACCGTCATGGTTTAAGTTCTTTGGGAAAGATGTAAGTTATCATGATGGCGCATGGAATGATCCATTGCCTATGATAGCCGGATGTCTTCAGGGAATTATGAAGTATTTGGATCCAAATTTTAGAAAAGCTAAACTGAAAGGATAAAACATAGGAATATTATGGATAGTACAAGACTGGTGAATCCGGGGGGGGTAAAAGATTAGATTACAATGACTTAGCCAAGGCTTTTGGAATGCTGGCAATCATTTGGGGCCATATCCGTCTTACAGGATGGAGTAATGCGTTCGTATATGCATGGCATATTCCTTTATTTTTCTTCCTGAGTGGTATGGTTTTCAATAAATGTAAATATGCTGATTTCAGGACTTTTTTTATGAAGAAAGTGAAATCACTGCTCGTGCCTTATGTGATATTTTCGTTCTTGACATGGTTTGTGTGGGCCGCATTTTCCTTAGTGACACATGCTCAAGTGGATAGTTACTGGATGCCGTTGGCGCAGACTTTCATCGCTCAAGGTAGTGGTGGTTTCTTGGTTCACAATGTGCCGTTGTGGTTTGTAACTTGCCTGTTTGTGATGGAGGTCATCTATTACTTCTTGTCAGGCTTCAAGAAAGTATGGATTTTGCTTGTCAGCATTGCCATGGCATCGGTAAGTTATTACATGATTACGTATGTCGATGTCGTAGATATTACTTTGCTGCCTTGGAATTTGGAGGTCGCTTGTCTTGGTCTGCCTTTTTTCGCGATAGGACATCTGATAGTGCAGAAATTCGGACATCAGCAGATGCAGAACTGGGTGGATAGCCATCGTGTCGTTGCACTTATTTCATGCATGTTGCTCGGTTCCCTTGTGTTTATTGGAAGTAGTTGCAATGGCAGCATATCATTTGGACATGCAGATATACATAATCCCTTGATTACCTATCCATGTGCATTGGCGGGAATAGCGATGATGCTTTTGTTCTGTATGTTGCTTGCCGGTACTGAGTCTTGTCGGAATGATGCAAAGTGGATGCATTGGATTAAATGGTTCGGTCGCAACAGTTTCACCGCTATGGCTATCCACAATCCGATCAAGGGCTTTGTCTGTGTGATCGTTGGTGTGCTTTTAGGATGTGGAAGTGCTACAGTTTCTAATAACGGTAGTTATTCGGTGGTGGCATTTGTATTGACATTGACAATTACTATTGTTGGTATTTCTCTGGTTAATTGGGTAAAGGCAGTATATAATAAGTTGGTGATAAAATAGATGATAGCTGGAAGCGGAGCATAAGTGCCAGTCCATATTCCAACTATTGCATATTTGAATTTTTAAAAATGAAAAGAGTACTGATAACTGGTGCCAATAGTTTTGTGGGTACTTCCGTGGAACGTTGGCTGATGCGTGAGCCTGATAAATATCAGGTGGATACGGTGGATACTATGGATGGAGTTTGGAAACAAGCCGATTTTTCGAAGTATGATGCTGTATTTCATGTTGCAGGTATTGCGCATGTGGATCCGAAGCCGGAAATGGCTCCTCTTTATTATAAGGTAAACAGGGATTTGGCTATTGAGGTGGCTAAGTGGGCGAAGTATCATGGCGTGAAGCAGTTTATTTACATGAGTTCGAAAATCGTTTATCACGCGAGCAAGTCATTGAAGGGGGATGTGGTAACCAAAGATACGATGCCTAACCCTAATGATTTCTATGGTGATTCTAAATTGCAGGCAGAAAAGGGCTTGAATGAATTGTCGTGTGATACGTTTAAGATAGCTATTATTCGTCCGCCAATGATTTACGGGCCTACCGGAAAGGGTAATTTCCAGAGGCTGGCTTGGCTGGCCACTAAGACACCGGTATTTCCGGCGTGGCACAATAAGCGGTCGATGCTTGCCATTGACAATTTGTCTGAATTCGTGAAGCAGCTGATCGAGAGAGAACTGGACGGTACATTCTATCCGCAGAATAAGGAGTTGGTGGACACTGTGGAGTGTATCCGGTTTTTTGCGAAGATGTACGGAAAGAAGGTTTGGATAACCGGTTTGTTTAATCCTTTGGTATGGTTGGGTTCTTTCGTTTTGCCTCAGATTCCTAAGATGTTTTCGGATTCGTATTATGTCCCGGAGATGTCAAAATATGATTTTGACTATAATGTGGTGACTTTTGATGAGAGTCTTAAGGGGATAGAACCGAAGAAGACAATGAGATAATGGTTTTGTTTTATGGCGTATAGATTTTTCAAGCGCTTTTTCGACGTTGTTTGCGCCATTTTGGGCATCGTCGGCACGTCACCGATCTGGATTGTTTCTATTATTCTGACGGAAGTCAGCGATCCCGGGCCATTGTTCTATTTCGCCAATCGTGTCGGGAAGGATAACAGGCGGTTCAAGATGTGGAAGTTCCGTTCCATGCGAGTGGCTCGTGGCGCAAGCGAAGCTTCGCTTCGTCCGGAGCAGGATCGGATCTTTTGGTGGGGAAGGATCATGCGGAGGCTCAAGATTGATGAGCTGCCGCAATTGTTGAATATTCTTAATGGGACGATGTCGATTGTCGGCCCTCGTCCGGCGGCGGTGGATCAGGTTGAGGTCACCCGTGGTGGAGAGAATGCGGTCGCCTCAACAGTGCCTTGTGGACTGACAAGCCAGTCAAGCCTTTGGGACTACATCTATGGTGATCAGTTCCCTGATGAGAAGGAGTACAATGAAAAGGTTCTGCCTGTCCGACTGAAACTTGACGTTTATTACGTGAGGCATGCCTCTTTCTTCGGAGACATGAAACTAATCCTTTGGACAGTCATCGCGATAGCCTACACCGCCTGTGGAAAGTACCCTAAATGGATGCATGATAAGTTGGTGGGATATTCAAAGACTGTTTAATTGTTATCTTGTTGGACGTAAGTAAATGAACGATTTCATCGCTTCCATAATGCTCATGGGTGCCATGGCATCTTCCGAGGGTTATTTGCCGTACTGGATGACGACCAACCAGTATGGGCTGATGCCGGAGAGGAATGGCGGGTTGGCGCTGCTGCAGGCAAGCACACAATTTGATGAGTCCAAGACTATTCAATACAGGTTTGGCGCTTCTTTGGCGGCGAATAGTTATAAAAACCCGCTTGGTCTTTCATCAAAATCTGTGAATATGATGGTGGATGAGCTCTATGGCTCGATCAAATGGAAACCGTTTACATTGGATGTCGGGATCAAGCATCGGGACAATGATTTCATGAGGGCTTCACAATCACTTGGTTCCTTGTCAGTGACGGGTGGGCATCTTGTGGAAACGGGCAACGCCCGATCCATGCCTGGGTATCTTGTCAGCATGGATCCAGTGGCGGTGCCGTTGACTTGTAAGCATTTGTGGATTTATGGTGCATACGGGGATTTTACGACTACAGACAATCGCTACGTTAAGGATGCGCTGGTGCATAGGACAAGAATAGGGCTGCGTTTTTCACTGACAAAGAGGCTGTCATTGGATGCGGTGTTGGATCATTATGCCATGTGGGCAGGAGAACATCCTACGGAAGTGAATTACCCAGTTTCGCTAAAGAATTATATAAAGGTCGTGACAGGTAGCAGCGCAGGTGGCGACGGGACGATGAGCGACCGGTTGAACGTCATTGGTGACCAAGGAGGAAGCGAGATCATTCGAGTGTCTTACCAAGGTGAGAAATGGGCCTTTGTAGCCCAACATGACATTCCCTACAACGATGGATCTGGGATGGGATTCTATAACTTCCCCGATGGTGTGAACACGCTATCCTTTAGTTCCAATGATAAGAACAGATGGATAAGCGATGTTGTGTACGAGCATCAGTATACCATGTATCAATCTGGGCCGATTAATGGCGAGGCTTTCGATAAGGACGGGCATTCAATCACTCCTCCCGGAGTGTCCACAGTAGGTGTTGATAATTATTTCCATAACTCATATTACAAATCTTGTTGGACTCACCACGGAAGGTCGATTGGTGATCCTTTGTTCTTGCCCAAGGGTGTGCATGTTGGCGAATGGTCGTCTGCCTTGGTTAATCTTGGCATAGAAAACAATCGAGTAAAATCGCACCATCTTGGTATAGGCGGGAAATTGTTCCGCAAGTACCCTTACAAACTGATGCTGACCTATAGTGAAAACTATGGAACATACGTTACTCCTTACACGGGTGAATCTCAATACCAGAAGCCTTGGGGAACGGTCAAAGAGACTGGCTTAAGGCAGTTTTCGGGTGCGTTTATGGGGCAAGTAGATTCCATTTTCAAAGTTAAAGGTCTTACTGTATTGTATGGTTTATATGCCGACAAAGGACAATTGTATCAGGACTCTGTCGGAGTTACGTTCGGAGTGAGATATTCAATAGGAAAATCTAATTAAAAATATTCACAATGAAATATTTACTTGTAGTCGCCCATCCTGATGATGAGGTGCTTGGGGCTGGTGCGTCCATGTTCAGATGGAGTCGTGAGGGACATCAGATTGATGTCGCCATCATGTGTACGGAGGCGAAGGCGCGCGCTTTCCGCCCGGAGGATAAGGAGTTGGATGAAGATTTGAACGCTTCGTCGGACTTCCTTGGAATACACCGAAAGTTCGAGGCCACATTCCCGAACATCGAGATGAACACGGTTCCTCATCTGAAACTTGTGCAGTTCATCGAAAGCGCTATCCGTGAGAGCGAGCCGGACATCATCATCACCCATCATCCGGCGGACACGAACAATGACCATCTTCAGACCTCAATGGCGTGCCAAGAGGCGGTGCGTCTGTTCCAGCGCCGTCCGGAGGTGAAGCGTGTACGGGAACTCTGGTACATGGAGGTGCCGTCATGTACGGAGTGGAAGATAAACAGTGCGATGGTGTCGTTCAATCCGAATTGTTATGTGGAGGTCGGCAAGGAGGGTGTGGATGCGAAGGTGAAGGCGCTATCGATGTACAGGGGCGTGATGAGGCCTTATCCGCATCCGAGGTCGGCGGAGTTTATCGAGGGCCTTGCGGCGTATCGTGGTGGACAGTGGGGCTTGATGTATGCTGAGGCTTTTGAGGTGGTGGTGAGGGAGTATTAGTGGGGCGTGGCGAACGCATTGACATTGGCTTCTGTATGACCTTGGGCTGATTTGTTGTGACAGGGATTTGGAACAAAATCGAGACACGTGCTTTATCAGAGGCTTACTGTTTTGTGAACAATCAGATATTATTTCAATACGAGAAGTGTTGTTAGTAATGCTATACAGACTTGTATCAAGTTTGTACCAAGTCGATAGCTTGGCAGCACATTTTGATAATCAACGTATTACAGAAACGCTCAACACATTTAAATCCAATTTTGATGTCGTTTGTACCAAGTCTTTAGATGCATGGCGCGACATTCAGACGCTTGATGTTGTTGCGAAAGCAATATGAGTTATGAATAATGAGACCTCATTGAAGTCTCTAATGGACTTAGGGGATTATGATGAAAATTGACAATAAGTTCATCTCGAAGTTGCTGTCCGAGGCTGCGGAAAATCCACGGCTTCGTCAGAACTATGATCTGCGCACGTCATCCGACGACAACAGCCAGCGTATGCTCAATGCTCTTCTTCCTGGCACTGTGGTTCCTATCCATCGGCACCCGAACAGCACCGAGAATGTCCTACTGCTTCATGGAAAATTGGTCGAGGTGCTTTACGAGGAAGAGAGACCTGGAGATGGCATTGAACAGAAGCCGGACAAAGCAATTGGGCGTCGCCTCCATGAAACGGCACGCATTGTCATGGACCCGTCCTCCGGCAGTTACGGCTGCGTTGTCCCCGCTGGCACATGGCACACGGTCGAAGTCCTGGAGCCGTCCGTCATCTATGAAGCCAAGGACGGAAAGTACGGCGAAGACGGGAGCGAGGCTGTGTGAGTTTTGGGGTGGACGAGGAGATTGTTCCGGCATATACTTATACTGCGTCGGCATCTGTCGTCTCGCTCATGTCGGTGCTACCATTGTCCTGGTGGATTCTCAGAAGGACAATGTCGAGATGGATTACGATAAACTGGCTGATGCTATCACGGAACGCACCAAAGTCATTGTCCCTGTGGATATTGCTGGTATCTGCGCTGATGTGGATAAGGTTCGTGAGATAGTGAACCGTCCTGAAATTCTGGCAAAATTCCATCCTGCAAATGATATTCAGAAGCTTCTGGGCCGTATCGCCATTTCCAATGACTGCGCTCATTCATTTGGAGCTTCGCGTCATGGCAAGATGGCTGGCGAGATTGCTGATTTTTCTTCGTTCTCTTTCCATGCGGTGAAGAATTTCACTACTGCCGAAGGCGGCGCATTGACATGGAATCTGCCGTTCGGAAACGAGAAGGTGGAGCGTCAGCAGGTGTATTGTGGAAGTCCTGTACCTTTCATTGAGGGTGAGACCTGGAACGAGTTTATCTACCGTCTCTCCCAGTTGTTCTCGCTTCATGGTCAGAACAAGGATGCGCTCGCGAAAACGAAGCTAGGTGCATGGGAGTACGATATCATTGGCCCATGGTACAAATGCAACATGACCGACATCATGGCGGCTCTTGGTCTAGTCCAGTTCGAGCGTTATCCGTCAATGCTGGAGAAGCGTCACGAGATGGTTTCATTGTACAATGCCGGCATCGATTCTCTGAACGCTGGCCTTGATGCAGCCCATCAGGTCAAGTATCTGAATCACAGGGCTCCAGATCATTGTTCTTCGCACCATCTTTACCTGGTCCGTCTTCAGGGCCGCACCCGCGAAGAGGCCAACAAAGTTATCGAGCAGATGGCTGAGCGCGGCATTGCAACCAATGTCCACTACAAGCCTCTCCCGATGATGACCGCCTACAAGGCTCACGGCTTCGACATCGCTGATTTCCCGAACGCCTATCACCTGTTCGAAAATGAAATCACGCTCCCTCTGAACACCAAAATGTCAATGGAAGACGCCGAGTACGTGATAGCGAATTTCGTGGAGATTGTTCGTGGACTGTAGGGGAGAGAGATGAATTAGTCGCTCGAATTTTGGAGTAATCTGTGGGATTAAACAAGATTCGGGCGAATCTTGGTATTTAGGGACTGTCGTGAAATGTCCAAAAGTTTTTTTGCTTTTCTAACTAATTGATTGATAAAGTGATAGAAATTTCGTAACTTTAAAAAAAGGAAAAGAATTCCCCCAACCACCGACTAAAGTGAAAAATTGGGGAAATCGCAAAATTAATCTGCATGTCAAAGTACGAAATTTTTCTGAAATAGCGCCAAACATTGCGTTTCCGGAGTTCAATTTTTACGAGCTCTACTATTCAACTTTCGAGAAGAGCGAATTGGGCAGGATACGAAATGGCTTCCTCTCCGCGAGATGGCAGAGGACTTCGGTCTGGTAAGGAAAAGCATGAGGCCGAAGCTGGGACGCAGGTCGTTCTTCACTCCTGAAGGGGAAGTTGCCCTGATGTTCCTGAAGATGTACACGGGACTGAGCTGCCCGAAACTGATGGAACAGCTGAACGGCACATACACTACCAGATATTCTGCGACGTGATAATAGATCCGACACGGCCATTGACGAACTACAAGCTGTTGGACGACATAATGATGGAGCTTGCCAGAGTGAGGGCGACTGCGATGGAAGGCTCGTTCGGGACACAGAAAGAGCACTACGATCTCCGGAGGGTCAAGGCCAGGACGAAGCGGACGGAAAACCTTTACATCTTCTTCGGCATCCACACGGCAAATGTGGTGCAGCTGGCGGACAGGATAGAACAAAGGGCTCGTTTGGCGGCTGCCTGACACTGAAACTTGCAGTCAATGCGGAGCTCATGTGGGGGAACTGTATCCTCGCCATGAAAAACAGACAAAAAATCCAGCCGAAACGACCGGAAACAGATATGAAATTGAAATTTTGATGAGTCGGACGCAGAAATTGAAGGGATTGACGGCTGCTTCGCTCAGATTGAAAACATTAAACGACAATCCCTAAATAATAATTTTAAATGGATGCAATAAATTTAGAGTAAAAACGTTATTTTTGCGGAGCATAAAATTGCAGAAACGATGAATCGAAACATATACGTTACAAAGATAAAAACCTTACTCAATATACTGAAAGGCGAGATTAAGGATAGTGGAAAGTTGAATCTGCTTGATGTCAATGTCCATGTAGAAGATTTCTTTAGAGACCTTCTAAACTTGATTTATGGTTGGCAGTTACAGAACATGAATCAGTCGGACCCGAATGCTGCTGGTGGTGATTTGTGTTCTGACGATGATAAGATAGTGATTCAGGTGAGTTCCACTACGACGAAAGATAAGATTCAGTCATCAATAGATAAATTGAGTGCAGAGCAATTTGCTGAATACAGGTTTAAGTTCTTGCGCATAGATGGGGATGTTATAAAGCTCCGCAAGGAGTCGTACAATACTCATGATGACATTGTCTTTGATCCTTCGGTAGATATCATTGACATATCGACTCTTCTGAAAGATATTGCAAATTTGGATATAGCTTGTTTGAGAAGGGTCTGTGAATTATGCGAGAAGGAGATAGTTCCATTGGATACGCCAAAGGTCACAGAAACAGACTTGGCTATTGTTGTGAAAGCACTCGCAACAAATGTCAAGGAGTGGACAAAGGATCGTAGACCTATAGAGTTTGATGTAGATAAGAAGATTGATTTCAATCACTTGGAAGGAAAGAAACGTCTTATAAACGACTATAAACTCTATATTGGGAAACTGAATGCTGTATATGGTGAGTTTGTAGATAATGCTACGGACTATAGCTTCATTATTCTTCAGAACCTTAGTGATATGTACTCAGGCTATTTGGGGCAATTTGAAAGCAATGCTCTTTTTGACAAGATAGTAGATGAGGCCAGAGAATTGGCATTGAACAGTAAAAGTGCAGAAGATATTCCAGTAGATAGGGTGAATGTTTGCCTCAACGTGATAGTGGTAGATGCGTTTATCCGTTGTAGAATTTTTGAAGACCCAGAGGGATATAGTTATGTTGATGCCTGAGAATATAGATCCGAAGAAAAGTATTTACTATACTGGCGCTATGGTATTGCAGCTTATACAAAAAAGTGGCAATATCAGTGTGCTTAATCTCTATTCAGAGGTTAAATCACAATACGGGATTTCTTTCCCTGTTATGCTTTTAAGCCTTGACTGGCTTTATCTAATTGGAGCAGTAACGGTAACTAAAAGAGGAGAAGTGAAGTTATGTATTTAAGCAAATTGACAATATCATCACCAGGAAAGGTGATTAGAGATATAGAATTCCATAAGGGTCTGAACCTTGTAGTGGATGAAACTCCTGAAAATACGACAGGAACAGGCAATAATGTCGGTAAGACAACGGTATTGCGCCTAATAGACTATTGTCTTGGCGGCGATGTTGACGGCATTTATCGTAACCCCGAAGATAAACATGAGAGCTACGCGCTTGTGAAGGATTTCCTTACTGGTAACAATGTCATCGTGACCTTGATACTGGTGGATGATTTGGATACGCCATCAATAAAAGTGGAGATAGAAAGGGATTTCAAGACGGGACGTAGTTCCCTTATTAGAATAAATGGTAAGGATGTAACCAGGAAAGACTTCGTCGCCGAGTTGGAATCTGCTATTTTCCCAGAGGTGAAGGCAGAGACGCCATCGTTCAGGCAGATTATTGCTCACAACATCCGTATTGACAATTTGCGCTTGGAGAATACGCTGAAGACACTCACAATGGGAAAGAATGAGGAGTATGAGGCGTTATACTTGTTTATGTTTGGATGCCCTAATGACAGTGCAGCCCGAAAGACTCAGTTAGCACAAGAGTTAGATACGGAGAAGAAATATAAGCGCAGAATGGAACGTAATCGTTCGAAGAATGAGTACAAAGCCGCTTTAAGCGTCATTGAGTCTGACATAGAAAAACTGGTTGAACGGAAGGACAACTTGAACATTAATGAGAATCTGCAACTGGATATAGATAGTCTGAATACTTTGCGAGCCGAGATAAACAAAGTGACTTCAAGGACTTCGTTGTTGAGTCTGCGTAGAGAACTTATCAATGAGACAGTGGAAAGTTTTGATAAGCAGAATTTTGGGGAAGATGTAGTTCGGCTCAAGATGATTTACAAACAAGCTTCTGCATACGTACCCAAGATGCAGCGAACTTTCAAGGAACTTGTGGATTTCCATAATACGATGCTTGAGAACAAGAAGGCATTTGTGGCTCAGGAACTCCCATCAATACAAGAAGAAATAGAATCTCTCTCAGTCGAGTTGGAGAGACTGCAAGAAAAAGAAACCGTGATGGCTGAGAAAGTGTTGAAATCTGACACTTACGAAGAACTGGAAAGTATCATTGTACAGTTGTCGGAATTGTCACGCAGAAAAGGTGAGTTTGAATCGTATGTATCCCAAATAGAGTCGGCAGAAAAGGCGATTAAAGAGAAGTGTGAAGAGATGAAGAAGATAGATGACGGCTTGTTCACTGAAGATTTTGCTCGGCGTCTGGAGGCTCAAAGAGATAAGTTTAACAAGATTTTCTCTGAAGTGTCCCGTGAGATATACGACGAGCAGTACATTATCAGTTATGATGTTTATAACCAGAAAGGGAAGCAATTGTATAAGTTCCATATCACAGATGTGGCTAATTTCAGTTCTGGAAAGAAACAGGGTGAGATATCTTGCTTTGACATTGCCTACACGGTGTTTGCCGATCAAGAAAGTATTCCTTGCTTGCACTTTATCCTTAATGATAAAAAAGAACTTGTGCATGGTAATCAGTTGAACAAATTTGCTGAAGCAGTTAATAAGTACAATGTACAGTTTGTTTGCTCAATGCTTTATGACAAGTTGCCACCGGTGCTAAGGAAAGACGAACACGTTGTTGTAAGGCTATCGCAAGACAGTAAACTGTTCCGAATAGAAGAATTAGCTCAATCAGAATAAAGAATAGGAATTTTATATGATATCATTAACCGCGGAACAAAAAACGATTGAGGGCATCTTTGGATCCCCCAATGAAACATACGTGATTCCGATGTATCAGCGCCCGTACTCATGGGGCTTTGACCAGTTGTATGAATTATACAAGGACCTGATGAGTGCTTACAATGAGGATGAGCCTTACTTTCTTGGTAATATCATTATGGCACGGAGTAAAGACTATAGCAACGATGGAAAGAGTTCGGTGGTGGACGGACAACAGCGTATTATAACCATCTGGACGCTGATAAAAGTTCTATCGCTCTATCTGCCGGATATAAATTCGCTGCAAAGAGCGCTTTACGTAGTACCTTGGTCTGGCAAGGATCAATTGCCAAAAATAGAATCAAAAATATTTGAGAATAACGACGATGATGCAATAGATGCTATCTTTAAGTATGATAAGGAAAAGATAGAAAGTCGTTACAAGGCGGTGGCAACCAGCGATGGTATCAATGAGAGGAAATGTGAATCGAAAGTGGAATATGCCCTATTGTATTTCTATCAGCAATTTGTGGCTTTGAAGGATGACAAATTTGACTTGGCTGGTTTTGCCCAGTTCCTGATGAGGAGAGTAACGATGCTCCCCATTGTGCAGAGTGCAGACGGACAAGAAGATGCAGAAAATAAGGCTTTAACCATATTTGAGACCATCAACAACCGAGGTATGGACTTGGAAGATGCAGACATCTTTAAAGCCAGACTTTACGACAGCGCCTACACCAAAGAGCAGCGTGAGGAGTTTATTGCTATGTGGGTGGACTTCAAAGCAGACTGTGACGAGCTGAAACTTTCGGTGGACGACATTTTCAGGTATTATTCGCATATCATCAGAGGAAGACAACGTATCACCTCGAACGAAAAGAGGCTGAGGGAGTTCTTCTCTAACGAACCGTTCTCGCCGCTGAAGACTTTGAATTACAAAGAGGTGCTGGAAGATCTGAATAAGATACTGAGCATCCTGAAGTATATGAACAAGGAACGTGGTGATAGTAATGATGTAGGAATCTGGCTACAAATTGTCAATGCCTACACGAATCAGTATCCGACCTATGCCTTGGTGGTGTATCTGTACTATAATAATGTGGATACGGACGAGGAAAAACATCGTTTTATCTCATTCTTGCAATCACTGATCAGGTATTGCTTCTATATGGGCAGTACGACTTCGGTGAAGTTCAACATCTATAACATGATTAAGGTGATAGCCAACAAAGGGGAAATAGATGCTAACTATACTGATGTTGCTCCAGACTATTTCTCGCATCTGGGAAGACTACAAAACGCCTTTGCTTTGCTGGCCTGCTATTTGGATTCGAAAGAGGCTATCCCTACACGTTTTACGGTTGACAAGATAGTGAATCTGCGGGATGAAGATCTGTTGGGCGAGGACTGGTCTGGACACAATCTTGGTGAAATATGTAATAAAATAGGCAATCTAGTGGTGACGGACTTGCCTAAGCGGTATAATTCTGTGCTGGAAAAGTATGATTACTATAGGCATTCGAAGAGCGAATATGTGAAGAACGTCTTTTCTTCGCCTACTTTCAGTTATGAGAACTGGAAGGAACGCAACAGTCACTTGCAAGAAGTGCTTGCAAAGTTCTTTAACAAACCAGAAAACAACGTAGAGAATGATTAACAAACTGAAGTTGGAGCATTTCAAGGCATTCCGTGAGCCGGCAGAGCTGGTGCTTGATGGAAAGAACGTATTGGTGTATGGTGAAAATGGAGCCGGTAAGAGTTCATTGTATCAGGCGCTGAAGATAATATTCCATAGGAAGTGGATTTTTGATTCCCAGATAGCACCTACGGTGACAGACCCGCGAGACAGGCGTAATGCGGAAAAGGATGTATTAGAGCAGTATAACTACCAGTTAACGCCCTTGACGGACTTTACACTGGAGATTGACAACGCTGACTATAAGGCATATACCCCGTCGGGGATTGATGTAAGCATGATCTCACGTGATGACATTCATGCGGAGGATGTGATTGATGTGGTGAAACTGTTGCAAAAGAGTATTGTCGGAATTGCAGACCCGGAGAAGTTTGTCACTGATAAGAAGAAAACCATTGAGGATCTGTTGAATCTTTTCCTTAAGGAGTATTTCTACGAGGAAAAGTTGACGGTTGAATTAACCTATAGCAGGCCCAACTGGTTACTAACCGTGAAGGATAGCAGCAGGGACAACAGAGGAAGGAATGAGAAACTGACTGAGTATTTCAATGAGGCCAAACTACATATTATCAAATTACTTTTGCTGTTGACGGCGGTGTTGTATAATGATGCCGTTGCTGTGCCAGGTGTTGCTCGTGTTTTGGTGCTGGATGACGTAATCAGTAGTATGGACGCCACGAATAGAACATTTTTCGTGGAATTACTGAAAGAATACTTTGACGAGTTCCAGAAGATTGTGTTGACGCATAGCGTGTCGTTCTTCAATATGGCTGAATATGCATTCTCTATAGCTTACGGCCAAAAAGATGATTGGAAGCGTTATCAAATAGTAGAACACGAAGCCAATTCGACGATAGAGCAACGGGACTCTCAAGATTATGCATCAAATATCAACAGCGAGTATAAAAAAAGGCAACGGAACGGATATCCGTTAGACCCGATTGGAAACCGCATCCGTAAACGTTTCGAATTTCTTGTTGTCGAAGCTTCAAAGTTGCTATGCGCAGGAGGAATTGCTGAAAGTGGGAAACTGATAGAGGCCATCAACACTACCAAGAAGCTGTATTACAAATATAACGGAACTAAAACCCAATCGGTTTATGACCTGATTGACGAGTTGACGGCAATTATTGATGCAGAAGCAAGCTGCCCATTTAAGACGAAACTACAAGATGCGATAAAGGAGTATGTTTCGGGTACGGAGGTTGCCAAGTTGAGAGATACCATCTGTGATTTGGCGGTTTATCAAAAGGTCTCAATGCATCCGTTGTCGCACGCAGCCGGATCTATTCCGATGACTGCAACGAGAGAAATAGAACGTTCTATCACATTGTTGATGACATTGGAGAAACAGTTAGGAACGTTGATTGGGCGGGATTTGTATTCGATATAGGATAACCAAAGAAGTATTGTATTATCTCCGTATAGTTCTTCTACCGTCATAAGACATCTGCTTAACCAAGCATATAACTGGTCGAATATTGAACAACTTCATGCACTAGATAGAAACACATGTTTCTTTATAGGATTATCAATGACTGACCCAAATTTGAGGCGGTTGTTGGACATCTCGCGTATGGGAAGTGATCATGAAAGTCGTCATTTCGCTTTCTTAAAACGAGAATCCTTATTCAAACCTGAAGAGATTTAGAAGAATAAACTGCACTTCAATACGATAGAATCTCAATTATGCGACTTAGGGGTACAGGTGATTTGGTATGAAGACCATAAAGAGGTGCCAGAGATATTGAGGAAGATTATCGCTCCTTTGCAGTAAGATGTGAAAAAATCACTATATTTGCCCAAAATAACATCTGAAGATATGCTTATAAGGTACTCGGTAGAGAATTTTCTTTCTTTCAATCAAAGGACTGAATTTTCGATGATTCCAGGCAAAGGCTCTTTGAAATAAGAGCATAAGGCGCCGGCAATCAATGGCGTCAGCGTGCTTAAAACTAGTATAATTCTTGGGGCCAATGCATCTGGCAAATCGAATCTCATCAAGGCCATGGCTTTCGGGCGATTCATGGTCGTGAAAGGCTTTCCTGCCGGACAGATGATTGATTATGAAAAATATCGTTTGAACAAATCTTCAGCTGAAAGTAATTCTAGAATGGAATTCGAAATTCAGGCTGACGGCAAGAATTATGCTTATGGATTTGTCTTCAATAACACTCGGATTGTTGAAGAATGGCTATATGAAGTCACAAAGCGTTCGGAGAAAAAGATATTTGAACGTAATCCGCAATTTACAGGCAACTATGATTTGGCTCTGCTTCTGAAATTGAACGAGAAGGAGGAAGACAGGCAGTTTATCCGTTTCACGGCAAAGGGAACTCCGGATAACCAATTGTTTTTGAGGGAACTGATAGTGCGTAAAGTCGCCGAGAATGTAAGTTGCTTGAGCGATATAACCTCAGTTTACAACTGGTTTCTCAATACATTGAAAATCGTCTTTCCGGAGGATAAGTATAACGTCGGTTTGGAGTCCGAGGTCAATGATAGTGAACGGTTAAATACCATCTATAAAGAATTGCTCAAGTATTTTGGGACAGGAATCGTGGGGGTATGCCTGGAAGATGTCGAGCCGAGCAGTGTCGTTATACCGGATTTTATCCTTTCCGGGATAAAAGAGCGCCTGATGAATTCCAAGAGTGAAAACGTGAGGAGCATATTGGGCCTCAACAACTATACCTACGTTCTGTCACGTGAAGGGAGCGGCCTGAAGTTCCAGCAACTTATGACAAAGCACCTCACAAATGAAGGGAAAGAGGTCTTGTTTGAGACGAAGGATGAATCTGATGGAACGAATCGAATCATTGACCTTATACCTCTGCTCATAGACTTGATTGAGGGTAATAATGTCTTTATTATTGATGAAATGGAGCGTAGTCTTCATCCCAATCTGATATATGGCATCTTCGACTTATTCCTCGGTTCGTCATCGAGTACACACAGCCAACTTATTGTAGCGACGCATGAGTCTTCTCTTCTCACCCAGAAATTGTTCAGGAAGGATGAAATATGGTTTGTTGTCAAGGATGACAATGGAACAAGTCATATGCATTCATTGGAAGATTATAATGTCCGCTTCGACAAGGAAATCCGAAAAGACTATCTTCTCGGACGTTTCAAAGCCATTCCTCGTATAGGGAACAGGTATGACCTATCATTAAAACTTAGTAAAGATGCCTAGAGAAAGTACTCCACTAGTCCGTAAAAGTGGCTTTTTGGAGGCTGAGAAGTTTTATGTTCTTGCCTATGAAGGAGATGTTACGGAGAAAAAATATTTTGAGGATCTTCGCCAATCCCCAATGTTCAATAATTCCGGCTCGATAGAAACAATTCCGCTGAAAAAAGAGCGAAATGTAGGCAATAGCCCTCTGGACGTGAAAAAGTTGTTGTCCCGGTAATGATACTTAAATGGATTTTTGATAGGGTGGTGGCCTTGTTGGGCTTGCTCGTTTTGTGGCCGGTATTGGTGGTCGTGGCAATTATGGTGAAAGTGAAGATCCCTGGAGGGCCTGCGTTCTTCGTGCAGAAACGTGTGGGCAAGGATGGCAAACTCATTAATTGTCATAAGTTTAGGACGATGACGGTCAAACATAATGGTTCGACGGTTTCTGTCGCAGGTGATTCGAGGATTACTCCGTTCGGAGCTGTTCTGCGTCATTATAAATTGGATGAGCTTCCTGGATTGTGGGATGTGTTGGTAGGCAACATGTCTTTTGTGGCCCTCGCCCGGACGTTCCTGGTTATGCTGACAAACTCGTCGGTGATGACAGGGATGTGCTGAGGCTTCGTCCTGGCATTACAGGTCAGGCGACATTGAAATATCGACTCGAAGAAGAGATGATTTTCGAGTATGTGGCGAAGAAGCAGGCTGAGGGTGATTCCAGGTCAATGCAGGAGATTGCAACGGAGTACAATGATACTGTAATTTATCCGGACAAGGTGCGGCTTAACTGCTACTATTACAGGCACTATTCATTCATCAAGGATATCGAGATGATTTTCGCTACAGTGCTGCATTTCAAGGTAAAGTTCGCCGGTGAGGAAGTGTAGAGCCGAGTATTTAAGTAGCTGATTTTAAAAATTCTAAAGTAAATAATACTATGTCAGAGGAAAGAAAAACAATTTACCTTTCTCTGGCGCATATGTCATAAGAGGTCTGGGAACAGAAATTTGTCAAAGAATCGTTTGACACAAATTGGGTGGTGCCGATGGACCCTAACATGAATGCTTTCGAGAAGGATTTGGAGGCGTTCGGGAATAGCAAAACCAATGAGACTGAGCCGCTTGACAGGAAGGTGGTATGCTTGTCTGCCGGCACGGCTGCAGTTCATCTCGCTCTCTTGGCTTGCGGAGTGGGTCCCGGTGACGAGGTTTGTGTACAGTCTTTCACGTTCTGCGCATCGTCTCATCCGATAACCTACCTCGACGCAAAACCGGTGTTTATCGGTTCGGAGCCGGAGACGTGGAATATGGATCCTGCGCTTCTTGAGAAGGCAATCATTGACAGAAAAGAAAAACGGGCAAATATCCGAAGGCGATTGTCCCGGTGGCTCTCTATGGTATGCTGTACAAGATTGACGAGATCATGGCTATTGCCGACAAATACGGTATTCCGGTTGTCGAGGATGCCGCAGAGGGCATGGGTTCGCGCTTCAACGGCCAGGTGCTCGGAACTTTCGGCAAGTACGGCGTGCTGTCGTTCAACGGCAACAAGATGATCACGACTTCCGGCGGTGGCGCTCTTGTCTGCCGCAATGCAGAAGACGCCAATGAGGTCATGTGGTATGCGACACAGGCTCGTGATGCCTATCCATACTACCAGCACACTGCCATCGGCTACAACTACCGAATGTCCAATGTCTGTGCGGGTATCGGTCGCGGCCAGATGACTGTCCTCGATGCCCACATCGCTCACCATCGTCATGTGCAGAAGCTTTATGAGGAACTGCTGGCCGATGTCCCGGGCGTGCATATTCATAAGCAGCCAGCGGATCCGCGCTATGATGCGAATTTCTGGCTCTGTGCAGCGACGCTGGACCCTTCCGTTCACGTTCAAGGTCAGGAAAATGCCTACAAGGAGGTGATCAAGACCGCAGTGGGCGGAGCTGCAGGTGTGATTCACGCCGTAGATTGTGCGACGACCGATTGTCAGCCGAACGAAAATGTGGAAGCTCTCCGCGTGTTCATGCTGGCCAAGAAAATCGAGTGCCGTCCAGTCTGGAAGCCAATGCACAAGCAACCGGTGTATGAGGGTGCTCCTGTCTATACAAATGGTGTGGAGGAGGACTTGTTCAAAGTCGGTTTCTGCTTGCCTGCAGGTCCTTATGTGGCGGATGAGGATGTTAGGTATATTGTGGAGTGCATCAAGGAGGCTATAGTGAAATAATATGCTGACTATAAACCAAAAACGATACATAACGTTTGTCAAGAGGCCTATTGGATTTCTTGGAGCCTTAACTGCAATCATTCTTTTATCGCCACTATTTATTGCAACTATTATTGTACTTTTTTTGCAAACAAAAATGGTTTAAAAGGAGTATTCTTTACTCAAGACCGGCCTGGTAAAGACGAAAAGATATTTAAGGCATTGAAGTTCAAGACAATGACAGACGAAAGGGATGCCAATGGCAATTTGCTTCCGGATGCGGAACGTCTAACTAATGTGGGGAAATTCATCAGGAGTGCGCGATGACTCAAGATAGGCAATGGATTGTGAAGTGGCAGGAAGTCATCGACTTTATGAAGACCCAATCATTGCAATCTCTTCAAGCATCGCATAGAGGAGCACCTGATGCTCTACTGGATTAAGCACAGCCGCAAACTGATGAATGTGGGAGAAATGAAAGAGGAGTGGGTAGAGTTGTTTCGGCAGCTGCTGGAAGTGGGATAGAAGGATAAGCACAAGAATCAGTACATCTGAGATAATACTCAATTATATAAGGAGTGTATGGCAACAGTAGAATTCAAATATGGTTTTCCGTTATTTTGCTCATCGTGCGCTTCTGACTCTCTTTTGAAGTTAGATCGAAATCGGGTCTCCGATTTGTGGGCACTACTTGACTATATTATCAAGCAGTTTGTCAAGTACAAGAACAGTGATATCAAAAAGTTCTTACTATCTTTACATGAGCAGGCAAAATATTTCTATCAGGCTGCAGAGTCGGCGCCGGTTAAATCTCAGCCGCTTCTGTATTACTACTCATTCCTCAACTTGGCTAAGGTGTTTCTATGTATTACGCGGGGGACGAGTCCCGATGATGAGTATATGCATGGCATTGAGACGGATGTAAAGCGTGATACAACCATTCAAACAGCGGAAGTCAAGATTCTCACCTTATATTCGTCCACTAGAATTTCAGTTGCATATTCTCTGATGTCAGCGTTGGGAGATTCGCTACCTTTCATGTCACCTACGAAATTGCAATTAAAGGATTGTTTGGCATCGTGTATTGGTATTCATAGAACATTTTGTGAGACTTATGACAAGTCGGAGTCTTTTGTCAGGTTATTGAATCCTCATTGTGTCAAAGAAGGAAAGACTTTTGAGTTCGTTGCGACTTTGAAGAAGTGTGATGCCGCGATGATGGGAGCATTGGTTGCGGCGGGATATGATATTCAAGATATGGGAGGACATTTTGAGTATCATCAAAGAATAGTGATGCCTGGTTATAACATAAGAAGGCAGGACTGGTATGATTTATCATCATTGCTGTCAAATGGTCTTCGAGCATATACTGACGGTAATGAGTATCGGATGTATTTTCCATTATCGCCCAAGGTGGCAATCTCTTCGACTTCAGTGATTTATGCAATAATGTTTTTCTTGGGGTCTGTGACTCGCTACAATCCATATTTCTTTGATTCTCTTATGAATGAGAAGGAACAATGGTTGATAAGTGAATTCTTGAACACCCAGCCCAGTCAGTTCCTTTATTTTTTGATTTCTTATATGGTCGGGAAACCGATTTGTCGTTCCCGAACAGCATCGATATAGTTTATTCTAATTTTTAAATCTTATTTGGTATGGAACGTATTCCTGTAAGTTCGTCAAATCTCGCCTCGGTCGGTTATCAGGATGGCATCCTGGAGGTTGCTTTCAAGTCGGGTTCTGTTTATCAGTATACCGGGGTTCCCGAATCTGTTTATGAAGCATTGATGTCTGCGCCGTCACACGGTAAGTTTTTTGCTGCTTTTATCCGTAATAACTATCCCTATCGTCAGGTTCGCTAATGAGGCTGAATCATAAACTCTCGCGTGTGGAGATTGATAGTTTTGAAATCTCCGATGAACTGGTTTTTCGTTATTTCGACTCTTTGCCAGAATCGGAACGGGATGTGGCTTTGTTGCGTGCTATACGTATTGGTGTTTTGGCCCAGATGGAGGACCGCTTCTCGTCATTCCTGGCAAAGACAACAGATGACTTGGGTGTCCAACTGGAGAACCTGAAACTCCTGTTCGATATGAAACAGGAGGTATTTCATAAGACCGCTATCAAGGGCGTGGCCGCTGAGAATGAAATTTTGGAATTCTTAGATGCTTATATAGACCAGCGTGGATTGAATGATTTAGTGTCATTGTCTGGAACCACAAAAGGCACATTGAAGAACAATAAAACAGGTGATATCATTGCTTATGTGGGTGGAGAAAGCGCTGGCCTGAAGATAGCCATTGAGTGCAAGTTCGATAAAAGTATTAAGTTGGGAGATGTAGATTCTTCGGACATCGGTTCAAATAAGTATGATACTGCATGGAGCCAGCTGTTGGAGGCTTCTGTGAATCGTGATGCAAATGCAAGTATTATTGTTTTTGATAAAACGCTGGCAGACGCCTCTATTCAGCGCATGGTTGACGGGGTTGCGTATATTGAGGATATCGGGTTCGTATGTGTCATTGATTACGAGTCATCCGATTATCAAAACCTGGCAATAGCATATACTTTAGCACGTGGCCTTGCGCTTCGTCGGGATGGAAAAAATGTGGAGGTTGGCTTTGTGAATATGCTCATACAACGCATCCTCAAGGATATCAAGGATGTTCAGTCTATTCGCGGATTGGTTCAATCCAACATCAGGAACAATCAACAAATACTTAAGAACATCGAGAAGAGCCTGATGTCTATTGAATTCACACAGCAATATCTTGCCAAATATCTGGAGGACGGGTATCTAGGAAAGGCTGATTTACTGGAGTTCTATCAGCGGGAAGATATTCGAACTAAGTATAAACTCCTAACCAAAGAGATTGATCAGGAAGAGTATATATAACATTGGTCATGGCTGAATTGTATCATACAAGGCGCATCTTTTCTCCGGTGGACTTCTCCTTTGCAATGGATATGTTGAACGCTTATCCTTGGATAAGCCGTCCTATGCATAGGCGTGGCTTTGCCTTGTCTCCAAGAATAGTCCAGTATATGTTTTTTCTTATCCTTCTATGAGGTATGAGTATATATAAAGAAGAGGATTTTTATATTGATAATGGTTCGCCAGCAGAAGAGTACAAATATTGTTCATATAGCCTCCCTGCTTATCAAGATTCAGAGTTCGAAAGTGATTATGATCAGTTCGCTTTGGTAGTAAATTCTCTCTATCCTTATATTCGTTTAGCGAGAATTAAAGGGAATAGTCGCTTACCATGTGGCCTGAGTAATAGTCCTGCAACAGACGGGACATTTGCGAGACTGACTAATGAGGGTAGTGATGCAAAATGTCCCAAGATTGCATGGGGTATTGCTGCTGAGTTCGTTGCGAACCTTGATTATAGTGATAAGCAGCAAGATTATGTCCTTTGTAGAGGTGAAAAGGAACTCTATTCCGGCTATTATAATCGTTTTTGGAAATACTATAAGTCAAGCCACAGTGGGCTGAGGTACTCAAGGATATCAATTGAACAGAAGGAGATAGATTTCATATCTGAACATCTGACTATAGAAGGTGCCTTGTGGGAGAAGTCTTCGCTCCTAAAAACTTATGGCGACTTGTATAAATACGAGCTAAATGCAAAGAATGATTATGAAAGATTCGTGCTGGAACGTAAGAAGCAATTATAGGATATCATGAAGCCGAAGATTAATGGTTTTTCTACAGAAATTCGTTCAACCTTTGATACAAATTACGTAAAAGTCTTCTTCCTGGACGACACAGTTGCTCAAAAGGCGCAAGAAATGATCCGGTCGCTTAATTATGTTAGGGTTGTCAACCTTACAAAAAGCAGCAGCGCAGCTCATCCAGAGGTATCTTTGACGGTTTATCCTAAACCAATGGTGACTGCAGAGTACTGTGAGCAAGAAATTAAAGAAGAACTAATCCAGTATTTCTCTCACGATACTCTCCGGCAATCTGCCAGACAAGTAAAGACTGACGCATATTTTGACCAAATTGAAAAGCAGGTTCTCAACGATTTGGATGGAGCACGCGTTTCTATTTATGTCGCCATGGCGTGGTTTACAAATCAGCGAATAGCTGATAAGTTGATCGAAAAATTCAACGAGGGGCTCGATGTTAAAGTGGTCTCTTATGATGATCATACTAATGCTAAATTTGGCGTTAATATTGAGAGCATACCTCATAAAACAATTCGAGGTACAAGAGGCGGTACCATGCATGATAAGTTTTGCGTTATTGATAATCAGAAGGTACTAACGGGGTCATACAATTGGTCCTTGAATGCGGAAAACAAGAATGATGAGAATGTTACTGTGATATACGACGATACCCGAGCCTCGGACTATTCTGTTGAGTTTAGACGGTTGTTTGGTACTTCCACCGAAAGCTGAACAATTTTGCCATTCAAATCTAAACAGATGCTCCACTTTGCACCGGATGCCATTCTTGAAGAGGAAATCTTCATCCCCAGAAACCATGACTGGGAATGTGACCGCATCGGCCAGTTGCTTTTTGAGTATAGCGAGAGTTCATAGAACCGGTACTGAATGATGGGATGTACTCATTAGCTGTGATGTGGTATCTGCAGATGCTAGATTCCTTGATGGCTCATTTCATTGATGATGAGCACTGGACCTATTACGATGACCTATACTTTCCTGACCAGGCGTTGTAACATATCTGGGGGCTGTTCATTCCTCACATCCTTTTGGGGCAACTGGCTGGGGAAGACTTGAAGACATTGGAAGATGACCTTGTCTTGATTGAAGAGACGGAAGCATATCAGAATTACGGCATTCCTTCGGGGATTCCGTTCAAGGACCTCATCGGAAATGAGATTCCCGTTTTTCGGAATTGAAGATGCCCGAAGTCTTAAAGGCTTAGGATGTCATATATTTGAGATATAATCGTTATTTTTGTAATCTTATACGAATCTTATGAAGATTAAACACATAACCATTGAGAACTTCAGGGCAATTGAGAGGTTGGACTTAGATTGCTCTGAGAAAGTGAATGCCTTTATAGGAGACAACGGCGCGGGTAAGTCAACTGTGCTGGAGGCTATAATCGTGCTATGCTCATGGTTGAATGCTAAACTTGCTTCGCCTAAGAGCAGGGGACGAAGCCTCCGTAAAGAGGACATTCGTATTGGTGTCGGATACTGTTTTCTATCTATTGATGTTGAGCATAAAGGAGAAAACGCGCATTGGTCTTTGATGAAGGGAATAGCTCCTGATGATTCGTTGGAGAAACAGACTGACTTGAGGGAACTCGATTCATTGGTAAGGCATATACGCGAATTTAACGAGGATGAGCGGTATTTATTATCCGTGTATGGAGTGAACCGTAATATTTCTTCTGTCAATATTGATAAGAGGATTTACGGTAAGAAGGAAGGTGGGCGGGAAGTGATTCGAAACTCTTTTGCCGCTACCAACTGGAAACAGTTCTTTAATTGGTACTATGAGCGTGAGAACGAGGAGAACCGCATGAAGGCCAGGTTCAATTTGCAGTATCACGACGAATCTCTGGACACCATCAGGGAGTGTTTGAAAGAGGTGTTTCCCGGATATCACAACCTTCGTGTTGAGGATTGGCCTACCCGCTTTGTGATAGAGAAGGAGGGGAGGACGATCAACTTCGACCGGCTGTCAGACGGGGAGAAATGCTACATAACGCTCGTCCTGGACATCGCCCGTCGCTTGGCTATGCAAAACGATGGGCTTAGCCCTATTCTGGAGGGGGATCAGATTATCGTGATTGATGAATTGGATCTGCACCTGCATCCGTCTTGGCAGTTGCAGGTGATAAGTAACTTGGAACGCAAGTTCCCGAATTGCCAATTCTTTGTCTCCTCCCATTCCTCGCTGGTCCTGTCGAGTCTAAGTACACAAGACAAACTGATTGTGCTGCGTGATGGCGGTCAGTTGGAACTGTCCGACATTCCTTACGGTGACAATGGCGATTACATTCTGAAGCGCTTCTTCGGCCTGCATTCGGTTCGCAATCTGAAAGTGCAGGAAGAGATAGATAGCATTTCGGCCGAGTTGATCAAGGAGCATCCAAACTTCAACGAAATAGAAAGAAAGTTGGATACCCTTAAGGGAAAAGGTGTGCAGTTTGAAGAGTCGGTGAAGATGCGTTTGCAGTTGGCTCAGAAAAAGAAGAAGACCTATGAGAAAGATTGATAAAGGAGTTCCTGTGGAGTCTTTCTCCGAGTTCGTAAAAGCTCACCCTAATGCTAGATGGGAGGACGCCAAGGATGTGAGCCGGATATGGAGGGAGTACATGCTCCGTTGTGAACAGCATTGGATGAGTGGATATACCGAAGAACCGCTCCGTCTGGACAGGTCTCATATCGACCATTTCTGCAAGCAGTCTTTGTTCAATGCGCTCATCTTTGATTGGAACAATTATGTCGTAGATGGTGTGGATGAAACTTACGGTGCCAAATTCAAGGATAAGTATGTGAAAACCGGCGAGGAAAACGAGGGACTCATCAATCCTGTGGTCGAAGATGCCAGTCGTTTCTTCAAATATGAACTTAACGGCAATCTCTCTGTCGTCGCTGGCTTGAGCCTAGAAGATGCTGCACGCGCAAGCTACACCATCAATGCGTTCAACCTGAATGAAGCCAGCCTTTCTGAACGACGGAGAATAATCATCAATACTATATTGGACGCATACAGTGATTTGTCAGATGACTTGATTTTGGAAGCACTTGAGGCAGAAGGATTCAAGAGTGTGGTTGAACAATTGTTGAAAGAACGCAAACAAGAGGAGGACGCTATATGATGACCCAAAAACGCGAAATGGCCGAGTGGATTCTGGATTTTTTTAGGAGGGCAAAAGTGGATGCCGACCAGATTGTCATGATGCGCAATGTTCAGAACAAACTCCATGAGCTCAATCCAAAGGAGCGGGACATGTTTGTGCCCGTTGCCAATGAGCTCATCGAAAATGGCTATTTTACCTATGAGGAAGGCTCTCTTCAGGTGCTTCGCTTAACGCAGAAGGGACGGGATTATATCTATGAGCCCAACGCTGAACTTGACTGCTGCTACGATGTGCAAAAGTTAACGCCTGCGCAGTCTCAGTACTTGGCTAACTGGCATGACAGTTTTGTAAATTGGGTGAATGGTGTATTGGGTATTATAGAATTATTGTCTGTCCACCCAATGGCTACAGATGAGGATAGGCAAGCCCTCGCTCAATGCAAGGCTATTCTGAATGGATATGAGGTGGTTTCCGTGGAAGAGAGTTTGTTGAACGGAGTGTTGACGGATGAAGTTCTTGATATGATTGAGAAGTTGAATAAAAGGATCGTGGATAATATTGTAGAGCATATCAAAACGGATGCGTTGACTAAAGAATTTTTGAGACGCCTGTATTATCTTAAGATTGAGCAAGACAGGAGTTCTGAAGAGATGAGACTGAGAGCATTACGTATCCCGAGAAGATAAGGCACAACTGCCCCCCGGGTTTCTTACCCCATAAGGACAGCCTTCAGCGCATTGAAGGCTGCCCTTTTTGGCGAAGCATTCTCCGCCACGTCAACAAGAAACTTGCGGTGAATATCGCCGTGCGCTCTGACGCCAAGGACACTGGACATCCTACCTGCATGATTGTTGACGATACTGACATGCCCATGACCGGCCGCAAGGGCGAGATGCTCGGGCGCGTCTTCTCTCACGTGGATAATCGCGGAAGCATCCTCGGCCATAAGGGGCTGTTCCTCTGCCGCACTGACGGCCGCACTCAGATGCTCATAGACTTCACCCTTCTGGGAGAGTGAGGAAGGGTGACTATGCATGTGCTCCTTTCATTTAGCTAGCTCACGTTTAGGCTATCGGCTTTAGGCATGGGCGCTTAACTTCTAAGAAAATGAAACGTTATTGTCAAACACTTGAGCTGGGTGTTAACGGTAACTGCGAGTGCAGCATTTTCGGTAAGAAGTAGTGCAGCGTTTTGAGTAACAAGAGTACATCGTTTTCGGTAACAACGATGCAGCAGATTTGGTAACAACGCTACAACACTAGCAAAGGTAAGATTATTTTCTGTTTATCATACAAGTTTATTCATCTTGGGATAAGGGGTAGCGGCTGCAGCCGCTACCCCTTATCCGCGGCAAAGATTCTTTTACGGTTCTTCATCCTATAGCTCGCTCCGGAGAGCTGGATGAGTTCACATTTATATAGAAGCCGGTCCAGCAAAGCGGTTGCAAGGACCTCATCATTTAGAGATTTGGCCCACTCAGCTGGCGACCTATTGGTGGTTATTATAAAGGACGTCGATTCGAAGGTACTGTTTATGAACGAGAACAATTGATTGCCCTCATCATGGCCTACAATGATATTCATCAGGTCATCGATGACGATCACATCACTTTCGCAAAGACACTTGTATTCCCTTTTAGCACTTGGTGTTATGTCTTTCAGTTTGAGTGTTGCAAGTATCTCATCCATTGTCCTGAAGTAAGCCTTGTAGCCTTTGTCTATCGCATCAGAACATAGCCCTGAGGCTATATATGTCTTGCCAACCCCACTAGGCCCGGAGAGCATGAGATTGAAGCCTTCTTCTATCCAATGTAACTCCCTCAGTTGATTGAGTTGCGTTTTAGTGAGACCGTTAGACATGCTATGGTCATATTGGTTAAGGTCATGAGACATCGGTAGGCGGTATGCCTCCGGTAAACCCCGTCATAGAATCTTGATCTCCTTGCCCGATCTTTGC
>ERZ1034917.709-NODE-709-length-27592-cov-6.731271_pt1 | contig 27592 bp, 23 predicted proteins | sample MGYA00520605_ERZ1034917 | MGnify/ENA primary metagenome ERZ1034917 (study PRJEB33766, sample SAMN09781784) | gut metagenome | biome: gut microbiome | host: Homo sapiens | place: Madagascar | study: EMG produced TPA metagenomics assembly of the PRJNA485056 data set... | reverse complement strand
AGCGGCTTACCTATCTGCTGACACTATCCACTTACCGATGTGCTGACCTCACCCGGGCATAACTTTAATTACTCATTGCTAATTGCTCATTCCCATATGGGCAGGTTGATTCAATCGTCAATAAGCATTCGTTATTCGAATCTAAAATTAATATATTATGACGAGGCATTGACAGCAAACACGCCATGGATTATAATATAGTTGGAACAGATAGTTGACTGTGCTACTTTATGGGTTCTTCAAGCGAATCTATAAGTTTGTCTCTCTTAACAGGCTTTAATGTGGTTAATCGTTTTATTTCGTTGATAAATGTTTTAATGGTAGCGACACCTTCAGTGTCATGGGCATCCCATTTTGACGTGTTAATATCAACACTTTAAGCAGGTTGTAACTAAGTTTACATACAATACATAATAAAGAGGAGAATATAACAATGTTCTGTAAAAAATGTGGTGAAAACGTGAAAGACGGCGAGCTGTTCTGCAATTCTTGTGGAACACCGGTTGATTCCAACCAAACCGAAAAATCAGCGGAAATGTCAACAACTGACAAAAACAAGCGCATAGGTATGATTATTGCCGGTGCGGTTGCCGCTGTCGTTGTCATTCTTATCATCAGTCTGTTTGCAGGAGGGGGCTGGCGATCGACTGCAAACAAGTACTTCAACGCATGCGAAAAGGGAAATTACAAGACTGTAATGAAATTGACTCCTGATGACGCCATTAGTGCGTGGAGAAAGGAGCATAACTACAGTAAGAGCGACTTTGAAGAGCGTATGGAGGATAGATTCGAACTCTCTTCAAACATAGAAAAAGCTGATTGTAAGATTGTAAAAGCCGTTAAGTATGATAAGGATGAACTCGAGGATTTGGCAGAGAGTTTGGAATCACGCTATGATATTGATGAAAAGAAGGTGAAAGATGCTGTACGCGTATATTACTACGCTTTGGTGATAGATGATGACGGTGATATTAGCATTGCCGCTGACTCGATTTCTGTAATCAAAGTCGGCAGCAAGTGGTATATTCACCCTTATCGTGTGTTGGATGGCAGCCCATTATAATTTGTAAAAACAAAACACTTATCTTTTGGCGGGCGAGGTTGTCCGTCGAAAGATAAGTGTTTTGTAATTATACACTTGTACTTGGTTCAAATCCTAAAATCTTAAAAGGAACAATAGAACGATGAAATGTTTTGCATGTGGTGAGCAGATCAAAGACTGTGACTCAAGAATTTGTAATAATTGTGTTGCGAAAACAATTGAGATAAAAGAGGAGTCCGGAGCAACGGTTGATATAGCCAAAAACAGCAATGCTCATTCAAATTCAAAGGAGCACGATTCTAACAAAGCAAAAAAAGAAAGCAAATCCTTGACTGTTTTTATAATTGTGGCTTTAATTTTGATTATTGCGAGCGTTTCCGGTTTGGTTTATTATCTTAAAAGTCATGCGTTGTAAGCTTCAGCCATGTTTGCTGGAGAAGATTATGAAGCTGCTATTGTTCTGCTTTGGAAATAAGATACGAGAATTAAATATGATTCAGGAGGAAAACAAATGTCAAAATATTGCACTCACTGCGGTGCGCAGTTGGAAGAAGATGCAAGGTTTTGTGCAGCATGCGGTATGACAGCGGATGGAATAAAAAAGGGGGAACTCTCAAAGAAAAAACGCTGGCGTGGTACGGCAGGCAACTTTAACTCTGGAGAAAAATGCAGCCAGCGGACGTTGAAACGGATTGGCCTGATATCGGCGACAGCGGCTATAATTCTGACTATTCTTTGTATTGTCATATTTGGTAGCGGAGGATATAAAGGTACGGTGAAAAAAGTGGTTGCAGCGATTGAAGAGCAGGATGTGGACGCTTTGATGGATTTGTCAAGCGACCTGTACTATGGTCGTAAGGATGATTATGAGGAATGCGAGTACTTCTATAACCGAGAGGTGGAAAATCTGACCGAGCATTTCGAAGAAGAGGTGGGACGCAGGTATACTCTTAAATACGAGATTGACAGCGTTCGGTCAGCCACGAAGAAAGAGAAGGATGCTATGCTTGAAGGTCTTTCCTCCGAAGGTTATGACGAGAAAGCAATAAAAGCAGTAAAGGAGATCAAGATTGTATCCGTCATACTAACAGCGAAAAACGGAAGGCGAAGCGAGGACCAAGAAGTAACTATGGCTGTTGCCAAGGAAAAAGGTGGGTGGAAGCTGCTTGCCATTGAAACCGTAAGATCCGGCATATGGTGAGGATCGGTTTGCTTTGATTATGCTGCAATCGAATTTTGACTCAAAATTTTGACTCAAAAAGATGTATATAAATTTGCGGACAGAAGAGCCGGTCAATAATTTGCGTGCAACGTGAGGTTCCTGTGAGTAAAAGAGCTGAAAGTCATAGCACTGCGGCTCTTTTTAATTATGTCCATTTGGCTCGCTTACTGCGGCGGATTCATTGCTTGCAATGCGAACGGCAATGGGTTTTTGAACCGACGGCAAACGAAACGGCGGCACTGCCGACGGACGGAGGCCGCAGAAAACAAATTTGAATATGCAACCGGCGCAAACCGCGGAAGCATCGGCAGATTCGGTTTGCGTTTTTCATTTTTCACATTGATTTTGCATTTCAACTCAATCTGCATTGCAATGTGTGCTTATTAATGGTATAATGAACCAACCGATATATCGAAAAAGCAAATATCGGAAATAACCTATACGGAAGGATACACATGATGAAAAGAAAGACATGGCTCACAATTGGCATTGCGGCATTGCTTTTATTCTGCACTGCCGTGCTTGCGGAGGGTGCGAACAGGAATGTTCCGCTTGACAGCGCGCTTGATGCTGCGCTGAATGCACCGGGCAGCGGCATTGCGTTTGCAAACGGCTCGGCGCATCCGTGGCAGGTTGTTGAAATTGACGGGCGGACGGCGGCAAAGAGCGGCAACGCGGGCGCGGCCAATTCAAGCAGCGCGGTTTCGGCACAGGTCACGATTGCGGAAGGGCAGAGCCTTTCCTTTGACTGGAATGTTGACGGTGAACCTACGACCGGTGCGCTTGCAATGTGGGATTATCTTGTATTCATCGTTGACGGCGAATATATCGATTATATTCACAGCGTTGAGGAAAACACTCCGCTCGGCTGGGAAACCTTCACATGGACTCCGGAAGAGGCGGGAACGTATACCGTGGAGTGGGCATATAACAAGGATGCATCGAACAATTCCGGTGCGGACTGCGGTTATCTTGACAACGTTGCTGTAATCGGCGAACCCGTGCAGACGGCGGCACCGACGGCCGAACCGCAGCCGGGAGAGGAATTCACGATTTTTGAAGAGAATTTTTCACAGCTTCCGAGTGACGAATGGTGGAACGACGACATGGACGGTGACGGCAGCTATTGGCATTGGGACACGTCCTGCGGTCACAATGCGCCCGGCGCACTTTATTCGCTTTCATACAGCTCTTCCGGTCCGCTCACGCCCGATAACTGGGTCTGCATACCGTATTTCGATATTCCCGCCGATGCGGAAAACGTTCAGCTCAGCTTCTGGCTCAGCGCATTCGATGAGGATTTTTATGCGGAACATATCGACGTCTGCGTGATTTCGATTTACGAAAACTATTACGGATACTACGATTATGAAATTCTCGGCACGCTCGATTCAATCACTCTCGACAGCTGTAATTGGCGCAAATACACCTGCGACCTGAGCGACTACGCCGGTGAAGAGGAACTGAGCATTGCGTTCATGCATTGCAATTGCACCGATCAGAGCGGTGTTATTCTTGATGATATTGCCATCACGGCAACCGTGGGCGGTGAACTGCCCTGCACGTCCGGCGATGTTGATTTTGACGGAAGGGTTACTGTCGGCGATGCATTGACGGTCATGCGCCATGCGCTGAATGTTTATATGCTGCCCGAAGCTGCGCTGCCCGCTGCGGATATTGATGCGGACGGCAATATTACCGTTGCGGACGCATTGCAGATAATGCGCATTGCCCTTTTTAATCAATGATTTCGTGATGCGGGCGGCACCCGAAAACCGTTTGAATAAATGATGGGCTGAAAGTTCGATAAGGCTGCTGCGGGATGCATGATGTTCCGCGGCGGCTTTTGCTTTTTTTGAGGCACGGAAGAAAAAATGCAATAAAATTAATCAGTGAAATATTAAAAACAATAAGCCGCAATGTGTTGAAAAATGGGCGAAATTGTGATAAAATAGATAATATTTATAAGACTTTGAGAACACTCGGTTCAAAAAGTCGAAGGGGGTACAGCGGATTGACAGAACAAAGCGGCGCGGGACTGCCTGCGGAGAAAAAAATGCACGCTGAAGGAACAAATGCTTGCGAATATGCCGTTGAAATGATCGGCATCACGAAGCGGTTTCCGGGAATCGTTGCAAACGACAATATCACATTGCAGCTCAAAAAGGGCGAGATTCATGCTCTTTTGGGTGAAAACGGTGCGGGCAAAAGCACTCTTATGAGTGTGCTTTTCGGACTGTATCATCCGGAAGAGGGCGAAATTCGCAAGGACGGAAAAACTGTTGAAATCAACGATCCGAATGATGCAAACGCACTCGGAATCGGCATGGTGCACCAGCATTTTAAGCTTGTTGAAATTTTCAGCGTGCTGGATAACATCATCCTCGGCGTTGAGCCCACGAACTCTGCCGGTTTCCTGAAAAAAACGGAGGCGCGCAGGCGCGTTGTTGAGCTGAGCGAAAAATACGGGCTGCGAATCGAACCGGATGCACTCATTTCGGATATCACTGTCGGAATGCAGCAGCGCACGGAAATACTCAAGATGCTGTATCGGAACAACGAAATACTTATTTTTGACGAACCGACAGCGGTTTTGACTCCGCAGGAGATCGATGAGCTGATGGAAATCATGCGAAGCCTTGCGGCGGAAGGCAAGAGCATTCTGTTTATTTCACACAAGCTGAACGAAATCATGGCGGTTGCGGACAGGTGTACAGTGCTGCGAAAGGGCAGATGCATCGGCACCGTCGATGTTAAGAATACAACAAAAGAGGAACTCTCCCGCATGATGGTTGGGCGCGATGTGGACTTTGTGGTTCACAAAGATGAGGCAAAACCGAAAGAAATTGTCCTTTCCGCCGAAGGCGTCTGCGTTGAATCCAAGCTGCATAAACATCTTGCGGTCAAAAACGTCAGCTTCAATGTTCGTGCCGGCGAGATCGTCTGCATTGCGGGCATAGACGGCAACGGTCAGACGGAGCTTGTTTACGGGATTACGGGTCTTGAACCGCTGAGCGCAGGCAAGGTGCAGATGTGCGGAAAAGATATAACCGCCGCACCGATCCGCAAACGCTCCCGATTGGGCATGAGCCACATTCCGGAGGATCGGCATAAACACGGGCTTGTGTTGGATTATTCGCTTGAATACAACATGATTTTGCAGAGATATTTTGAGCCGCAGTTTGTTTCACCCGCAGGTTTTTTAAAGCGCGGCGCGATTCGCGAATACTCCGATGAGCTGATTCGGCAATACGACGTCCGCTCGGGTCAGGGGTCGGTGACTGTTGTGCGCAGCATGTCCGGCGGCAACCAGCAGAAGGCTATCGTTGCCCGTGAGCTTGACAAAAAGCCCAAGCTGCTTGTTGCGGTTCAGCCGACGCGCGGGCTTGATGTCGGCGCAATTGAATTCATTCACAAACGCCTTGTTGAACAGCGGGACAACGGCGCGGCGGTGCTGCTGATTTCGCTTGAACTTGACGAGGTTATGAACCTTTCCGACAGGATACTTGTGATGTACGAGGGCGAAATTGTCGGTGAACTCGATCCGAAGAAAACCACCGTGGAAGAACTCGGACTTTATATGGCAGGCGCAAAGAGGGGGGCAGAGTATGGAACAAAACACGAATAAAGTCGGAAAGCATTCCGCACCGCAGCGGGTGCAGGGCGAAAGCTTTTTCCGCCGGCTGCTTAAAAAGCCGGGGGTTCAATCCTTCCTTGCCGCATTGCTGTGCATCGTTATCGGTCTTGTTGTGGGCTATATCGTTCTGCTTGCAATTGAGCCTTCCGGTGCGTCGAAGGCGATCGGCGCGGTGCTGAAAAACTTCCTTGCAAGGCGAAGCAGTGCATTGCGGATGAAGCAGTTTGCAAACACGCTCGTTAAAACGGCACCGCTGATTATGTGCAGTCTCTCCATTCTTTTTGCATACAAAACGGGGCTTTTCAACATCGGCGCGGCGGGACAGTATGTTCTCGGCGCGGGTGCCGCACTGTATTGCGCGCTCGGGCTTGAATTGCCGTGGTATGTATGTCTGCTTGCGGCGGCTGCCGCAGGTGCGCTGCTCGGCTGCATTTCGGGTGCGCTTAAGGCATATTGCAACGTTAACGAGGTCATTTCCTGCATAATGCTGAATTGGATAAGCCTTTATGCGGTGAATTCGGTGCTTAAGGATTTTTGCCCTGTCGGATACAAGGACACCTTCACGCTCGTGAGCCGCAACAGTTCCGCTCTGCTTCCGAGTCTCGGACTGAATAAGGTCTTCGGCAGCGAAAGTGCGACGATCGCGATACCGATGGCGGTAATAATTGCAGTCATCATTTGGGTCGTTCTTGAAAAAACAAAATTCGGTTATGAGATAAAGGCAACGGGACTAAACCGCAATGCGGCAAAGTACTGCGGAATGCGTGAAAAACGCAATATCATCCTGACGATGTTCATTGCGGGTGCGCTTGCGGGCATTGCGGCGGCAATGATGTTTCTTTCGGGTTTCATGGAGTGGGACATCAACCAAAGCTCCGTTCCCGCAATGGGCTTCAACGGCATTGCGGCGGCGTTCCTCGGCGGACTGAATCCGATAGGTGCGATTTTTTCTTCCTATTTTATTCAGCATATCACGGACGGAGGCAGTTCTCTCGATACGCGTCTCTATCCGACACAGATTTCCGACCTGATTTCATCGCTGATAATCTATCTCTGCGGCTTTGTGCTGTTCTTTAAGCTTCGCATGAATGCGCGCATTGACGGAAAAAACAAAAAACAAACGGCCAAGGCCGAACCGGCAGCGTTGGGAACAGAAACAAAGGAGGAACAAAACTGATGATGCTTTTGATTCAATACACACTCGTTTTTTCGTCCGTTTTGCTGCTTGTCGCACTCGGCGGCTGCTTTTCGGAACGCTCGGGCATTATCAACATCGGGCTTGAGGGCATAATGGTGATCGGCGCGTTGGGCGGCGTGATGGTGCTTCACAACCTTTCACCTCAATTGCCCGGGATTGTGATACTGCTGCTGACGGTTGCGGCTTCAATTGCGGCAGGCATGATATACTCGCTGCTTCTTGCCGTGGCAAGCATCAATTTCAAGGCGGATCAGACTCTTGTCGGCACTGCAATGAACATGCTCGGTCTTGCGCTTGCAACCGTTATTGCAAAGGCATACAACATTGCGACAACATCCGGTGCGGACAACTCGGCGCGAATCGCTTTTGTTGAAAACAAAAAAGCTCTTGCACTTGTTGAAGGAACGGAATTCAACTGGTTTATGATACTTGCATTTGCTGCGCTTGCCGTCGGCTGGGTCGTGCTTTACAAAACACGCTTCGGACTCAGATTGATGGCATGCGGCGAACATCCGCAGGCGGCAGATTCCGTCGGCATAAACGTTAAAAAAATGCGTTACAGCGGCGTTCTCATTTCCGGAGCCGTGGGAGGATTGGGCGGCATTGCCTATGTTACGGCGGGCGTCAGCATGTGCAATTTCGAAGTCGGCGTTGCAGGTTTCGGCTTCCTCGCACTTGCGGTCATGATTTTCGGTCAGTGGAAACCTTTGCGCATTGGAATTGCGGCACTGCTGTTCGGATTCTTCCGCGCACTTGCAAACGTATACAGCGGGTTCGATTTCCTGACTGCGCTCAATATTCCGAAGCCTGTTTACAACATGCTTCCGTACATAATTTCCCTCATCGTGCTTGCGTTCACTTCTAAAAAGTCGCTTGCACCGAAAGCGGAAGGCATTCCGTACGACAAAGGCTCAAGGTAAATATCGCGGCGGAATCTGTTCGTGCATTCCGCCGAAAGCTTAAACTCTTAAACTGAAAAAAACCGCTCGAAATGAGCGGTTTTTTTATTGGAAGCATTGATTGAAATTGATTGAATTTTTATTTTTCGGGATACATATCGATCGTGCGGAAGGTGTATCCGCGGGCGATGAGATCCTCGATCATTTCCGGAAGAACATCCACGGTATCGCCGCAGGTGTCATGGCAAAGGAACACAACATGCGGGCTGTTTTCCTTTTCGTGCCAATCCATGCTCTTGCGGTAGGATTCAAGAAGGTACTGCTTTGTGGGCAGGTGATTGACATTGCCCTGCGGCCAACGGTCGTTGTTGCCGGCATTCCAATCGAACCATGCGTAACCTTTTTCTGCAAGACGGGCTTTGATTTCCGCCTTTATGTCCTTGGGACAGAGCCCCGTTGTGCTTCCGCCCGGGAAGCGAACGCGGATGTTCGTTTGCGGTGAACCGACTGCTTTTTCATATGCCGCTGCCCATTTGTCGATTTCCTTCATGAACGCATCGGCAGAGGCGTAACAGGTCGGAAAATCATGCGTGTAGGAATGGCATGCAACAAAATGCCCGCGGCTGACGGTTTCGCGCACGATTTCGGGGCGACGGTCAACAAAATATCCGACGGTGAAGAATGTTGCCTTGACGTTGTATCTGTCCAAAATATCCAGAACACGGTAGGTGTTCTCGCATGGACCGTCGTCGAAGGTCAGATAAATATATTTTGCGCCGCCGGTGTTGGGCTGCGAAGAAGGCTGCGGCGTTACAGCATCTGTGGGAGAAGGTGCTGCCGTTGAACTCGGTTCCGAAGTTAAGACCGGGGTTGCGGTCGGAGCCTGCGAGGCTGCATCCGTTGCAGGAACGTCTGTTGCGGGCATACTCGGAGCGGGCGTCTCCGCCGAATCAGGTGTGCCTGAAACATTCGGCCTCGGAGCGGAAGAGCCGCCGATGTCAACGATGCTCCCGCTGCCGCTTCCGGACGGGCCGCACGCAGTGAGGAAAACTGTTGCTGCAAACAGCAGAGTGCCGATAATTTTCTTTAAATATTTCATAATCATAAATGCCGAAGCAAAAATTCCTTTATCATTATTAGCAGAGAACGGGCGGCATGATTCAGGCAATAAAAGGCCGGACAAAATGCTGCACGATTTCCATTATCGGCATAATATCATGCTTCTAAGATGGATTCAATATCTATTTGTTAACATTTTGTGACAAATTTCACCGAATTTGAACAGTGCGGATTAGTGTACATGCAGAATTGTTGAAAAGTTGAATTCACTGCGGAAAAAAACGTGCGCCGATTTCGGCCGCGCAATGCATTTGCCCGAAAGGTCGGTATTGCGCAGCAAAAAAACTGCCGCAAAAGCAGGTGCTCGCTGCGGCAGTTATTAAAACAAGGGTGATAAGTCAGTGCTTTTTGTTTTTTATGAAATCGGTTTGATTCTGCGGACCGCGTTAATCGATTTTGAGCGGAATTCCGTTCACGGCAAAATGCACTTCGTTGATGCTGCCGTAGGGCAGAGCGGTCAACAACACGGACTGGGTCGCAAGATTGAGCAGCCCTGCATCATTTGCAACTGTTTCAAAATCGGATGAAAGATTCACGGTCAAAATGCCGTTTTCGATAACAGCTCCGAGAACAAGCGTGTTTTCCGGAAAACAGCTGCGAAGCCCGCGCAGATCCGTTCCCGCTGCAAGCTGCTGTATACAGGAATATAAATCCGTGCTGCCCTCCGCGTAACGTGTTATGGGAATCATCAGGCTTCCGGATTCATTCGGGAAATACAGTGTCAGCGGTTTTGCCGAACCGGAGGTCGCAATTTCGGCGTTTTCAACGTTTAGGGCATATTTGCCGTGCTTTTGCGGCGGAAGACTGCCGTTTGCGGTGATGTCATTGCAGCCGTTCAGGAAAATTGAAACGGTTTCAATCGAATCGAACTCAGTGAGCGTGTTTACAACGGCGGCAAAAAGCTGCTGTTCACTGTCGTAATCGGGCATGACGGGCAGATTCACAAGGTTCACGCGCGCTTCGCCGTTCTGAATGCTTATCTGAATCTCCGTCCCCTGCGGTATCACGGCTTTAAGGCCGTTTTTGGAAAGTGCGGCGCGGTTTTCGTCCGAAGCAGTCATTTTTGCAAGGCAGGCTTTTGCAATGCCCGCTTGCTGCGGCACGGATGCAACAACCGGAAGGAGATAGCCTTCATCGGTCAGATAATAAAGAGTTTTATTGACTTTTTTGCCATTAGGTGCGGCGTCGGCGGTTGCGGGTGCGGAACAGACGGGAGTCGGCACGGCAGTCGGCACAGGGCTGCATGAGGCCGGCGGCGGAGTCGTGACGCAGTCCGGTGCATCGGAACAGCCGCAGAACAAGGCTGCAATCGTCAGCAGAACGAGTATAAGCGCAGAAAATCGTGCGGTATGACAGCATGTTGATTTCATTGTTGTTTCAATTCCTCCGAGAAAATTTTGCGGGCGGCGTTTCGTCTGTGCGGAAGCAATTCCGCTCGGCTGATTAATTATATTTGCTTTTTGAAACAAAAATACTTGAACGAATGCAAATTTGCACTGCTCGAAATTATTCGATAGTCAGATTATCGATAGTATAACGATCGAAATAATGAAATTAGTTGACAAAAAACGAATAAAAAACTTGACATGCGTCAAAAAAATGATATAATGAGCCTGAGCGAAAGCTGTATTCCGTCCCTGCATCCTGTGCGGCGGAATGCTGCCGTCGCAGCTGCAACTGAATAGAACAGGCTTTCTTTCTGCGTTCCGCAAAGGGGGAATCGGGTGCAAATCCCGGCGAGTCGGTCACTGTGAAGTTCGGATTGTTTTTGTTTTTTATTAAACAAAGTATATCGATATTTAAATATCGATAACGCACGGAATATAGAGATAAAAACATTCGAAATAAGTCAGATTACCCAAAGAAGGCCTGAGCTTCTGCCGTCACCGGAGGCTGAATGGATTATGCACAGTCGCGTTTTGTTTTGGGAACAACCGGGTGTGAGCTGAACGGTTTGATTTTTGCAAAAATTCGGGATGAACGAGTTCTGCAAAAGGATTTTGATTCAGCATTCACAAAAAAGGGTGTTACCTTTGCACTGCGTCTCGATTCCGTCTTCCCGATTACGACCGGCTGAAGCGGAATCATTTTGTTTATACGGCTGTTTTCGGAAACTTTTCAGCTCATTTCAACCGCCGAACAAATTCGGCATACAACATTCAAAATCCGACAGAATCGGAAACAGGAGGTTTTTCAGTGATCGAACTTATTCAGCACGGCATGTACCTTGTGAACGGCGTTCCCTGTGAGAGCGTTCCGGTGCCTCCGGCAGAGGCACGCCGCGAGACCATGGCATACAAAATCTTGCAGGCACACAACACTTCGGGCGACCCCGAGAAGCTCAAAATCACATTTGACGCGCTTGTGTCGCATGATATCACATATGTCGGCATTATCCAGCAGGCGCGTGCTTCCGGAATGAAGCAATTCCCGATGCCCTATGCGCTTACCAATTGCCATAACAGCCTGTGCGCCGTCGGCGGCACGATAAACGAGGACGACCATGTGTTCGGACTTTCCGCTGCAAAAAAATACGGCGGAATCTACGTTCCCGCAAACCAGTCCGTAATTCACTCTTATGCACGCGAGCAGATGGCGGCCTGCGGAAACATGATTCTCGGTTCCGATTCGCACACACGCTACGGTGCATTGGGAACCATGGCCGTCGGCGAGGGCGGACCGGAGCTTGCAAAGCAGCTTCTCAAAAACACTTGGGACGCGCCCATGCCCGAGGTTGTGCTTGTGTACCTGACGGGAAAACCCCGCCGCGGCATCGGACCGCATGATGTTGCGCTCTCTCTTGTTAAAGCAACGTTTGAAAGCGGTTTCGTAAACAACCGTGTGCTTGAATTCGTCGGCCCCGGCATTGCCAACCTTCCCATCGATTTCAGAAACGGCATCGATGTTATGACAACGGAAACAACCTGCCTTTCCTCAATTTGGGAAACGGATGAAGAAACTCAAAAATTCTATACAGCTCATAAACGTCCCGAGGCTTACAAAAAGCTGCATCCGGGTGCGATCGCTTATTACGATAGAATGATTACGATTGATCTAAGCAAGCAGGAGGCGATGATCGCCCTGCCGTTCCATCCTTCCAACGCATACACAATTCATGAATTCCTGCAGAATGCGGAAGAGCTCCTTAAAAAAGTCGAGCAGGATGCGCAAAAACGCTTCCCGAAGGCGAATGTGAAACTTGTTGACAAGATTCACGACGGCGGCGTTTGGGCCGATCAGGGCGTTATTGCCGGCTGTTCCGGCGGTTTGTTTGACAATATCGCCGAAGCTGCGGATATAATGCGCGGCGGAAGCACGGGGAATGGCGAATTTGCATTGGATGTTTACCCGACAAGCATTCCCGTTTCGCTTGCGCTCACAAAACACGGCGCGACGGGCGACTTGCTTTCCGCCGGTGCAATAATCAAGCCCAGCTTCTGCGGCCCGTGTTTCGGTGCGGGTGATGTTCCCGCCAACAACGGCCTTTCACTGCGCCACACAACGCGCAACTTCCCCAACAGGGAGGGTTCAAAACCCGGAGAGGGTCAGTTTGCGGGCGTTTGCCTGATGGATGCACGTTCCATTGCCGCAACCGCGCTGAACGGAGGAAAGATTACCGCGGCGACGGATATTGAATACGAATGCACCGCACCGGAATATGAATTTGATTCTTCGGCATACGACAGAAGGATTTATTACGGCTTCGGCAAAGCGGATCCGTCGGTTGAGCTTGTGATGGGTCCCAACATTACGGACTGGCCCAAAATGTATGCACTGACCGAGAACCTGCTTGTAAAGCTTGCTGCCGTTATTCATGATCCGGTAACAACAACGGATGAGCTGATTCCCTCCGGCGAAACGTCCTCCTATCGCAGCAACCCTCTGCGCCTTGCGGAATTTACCTTGTCAAGACGTGAACCGGCATATGTCGGCAGAGCGAAAGAAATTGCAAAACTTGAAGGCGAACGCCGCAGCGGTGCAGTGCCGGCGGAAATTGTCGAAACGCTGAACCGTGTCGGCAACGGTGCAGAGCTTGCGAACAATACTCAGTTCGGCTCATGCGTGTTTGCGAACAAACCCGGTGACGGTTCCGCACGCGAACAGGCGGCTTCTTGTCAAAAGGTTTTGGGAGGTTTCGCAAATATCTGCTATGAATATGCAACGAAACGCTACCGCAGCAACTGCATCAACTGGGGCATTTTGCCGTTTACCATTGACGACGGAACTGAATTCAACTATGAACCCGGCGACTGCGTTTTCGTGCCCGGTATCCGTGCGGCGGTTGAAAACGGCACAGAAAACATTCCCGCAAAAGTCATAAGGCAGAACGGTGATGTGTGCGATATCATGCTTCACCTCAGGGGTCTTACTCCGGATGAAAAGGAGATTATCCTTGACGGATGTCTGATGAACTATTATGCGGCAAGAGCGGAATAAGCGAAGAGCGGGATAAGAACCGAAAGCAACCGGCGGGCGTTTCCGTGAACGATTCCGGAAACGCTCCGCTTCCGAATTAATACAAATTTGAACATGGAAGGAAATACCGATGGAAAAGATTAAGATGACAACCCCGATAGTCGAAATGGACGGGGACGAAATGACGCGTGTGCTTTGGGGCATGATAAAAGACGAGCTGATTCTGCCCTTTATTGACCTTAAAACGGAGTATTACGATCTTGGCCTGCTGCACCGCAACGAAACTCAGGACAAAGTGACCGTTGACGCTGCGAACGCAACCCGCAAATACGGCGTTGCAGTCAAATGCGCAACAATAACCCCGAACGCACAGCGCATGAAGGAGTATCCGCAGCTTACCGAAATGTGGAAAAGCCCGAACGGAACAATTCGTTCAATTCTTGACGGAACGGTTTTCCGCGCACCGATACTCATCGATTCCATTCATCCCGTTGTTAAAAACTGGAAAAAGCCCATTACCATTGCCCGTCATGCCTACGGTGATGTTTATAAAAGCGTTGACATGTATACGACCGAACCCGGCACCTGCACAATGACTTTTGTCGGCGAAAGCGGAGACACCAAAACGCTCACCGTGCAAAAGGTTGACGGTCCGGCGGTGTGGCAGGGTGCGCACAACAAGGAAAAGAGCATCCGCTCGTTTGCAAAGGCTTGCTTTAAATATGCAATTGACACAAAACAGGATTTGTGGTTCTCAACAAAGGACACGATCGCAAAGATTTACGACGGCGAGTTCAAACGCGTGTTTGAAGAAGAATTCGAGAACAATTATCGAGCCGAATTTGAAAAACTCGGACTGACATATTTCTACACGCTGATTGATGATGCCGTTGCCCGCGTTATCCGCAGCGAAGGCGGATTCATCTGGGCGTGCAAAAACTATGACGGCGATGTTATGAGCGACATGGTATCGACCGCATTCGGTTCGCTTGCAATGATGACTTCCGTTCTTGTTTCTCCGGACGGCACAACCGAATACGAAGCAGCGCACGGAACAGTCACAAAGCACTATTACCGTCACCTTAAGGGCGAAGAAACTTCAACAAACCCGATGGCAACCATTTATGCATGGACGGGTGCGCTCAGAAAACGCGGACAGCTTGACGGCATTACGGAGCTGCAAACTTTCGCGGACAAGCTTGAAGCAGCCTGCGTTGAAACGCTTAACAGCGGAATCATGACAAAGGACCTTGTCGGGCTTGTGGATGACCCCGCTTCCGTGAAGGCCGTCACGAGCGCGAAGTTTATTGCTGCCATCCGAGAAAACCTTGAAAGGACTCTTGCCTGAGCAGCCTGAGAAAGTTTTTACGAATAAAATTCGGATATTAATCGGGGCAGGCCGAAAATATCAGCCCGCCCCGCGATGAAAAAAGATTTGAAAACTGTCGAAAATGAATTCGCAGGGAGGCAATCACAAACAATGGAACTTAAAACTAACAGCACCGCCGGAACGATGGAATCCAGTGACATAATGATAATGCTTGAGCCGCGCACAGAGGGCGGAATCGAGCTTGAGCTCACGAGCAGCGTTATGCAGCAATTCGGCAAACAGATACGCAAAGTTATTCTTGACACGCTTCAGGAATACGATGTTCAAAATGCAAAAGTGGAGGCAGTGGATAAAGGTGCGTTGGATTGCACCGTTCGCGCCCGCACCGTTGCCGCAATTTACCGTGCGGCTCAGCGCAGCGATTACCGCTGGGAAGTTTAAACGGATTTATCCTTGGGAGGAAGGATGCTTTTGCGGAACAGAGTATCGAAACATTTAATATTTTGATGCGGAATAAAGCCGCCGCAAAAGCGGATATAAGAAAATGTACATTAAAGATCGTTTAAGAAGAAGCATGATGTTCATTCCGGGCAACAACCCAGGCATGATACGTGATGCGAATATTTACGGTGCGGACAGCATCATGTTTGACCTTGAGGATTCCGTTGCCTACACCGAAAAGGATGCGGCAAGGCTGCTTGTTTACAATGCACTGAAAACGTTGGACTTCGGAAGCAAGGAAACGGTTGTCCGCATCAATGACCTTTCAAGCGGACTCGGGGTTGCGGACCTTGAGGCCGTTGTCCGCGCCGGCGTGCAGGTCGTTCGCCTGCCGAAGACGGACAGCGCACAGGATGTTATCGACTGCGAACGCGAGATTGAGCGCATTGAAAAGGAAGCGGGCATTCCCGTCGGCACAACAGGCATGATGGCGGCTATTGAGTCTGCAAACGGCGTGCTGAATGCGGCGGCAATTGCAAAAGCGAGCGATCGCCTTATCGGAATCGCCCTCGGCGCGGAGGATTATGTCACCGACCTTAAAACCACCCGTTCGGACGGCATTGAGCTGCTTTTTGCCCGCAGCATGATACTCAATGCGGCAAGGGCAGCGGGCATTGCCGCACTGGACACGGTTTATTCCGACGTGAACAACGAAGAAGGCTTCGTTGCGGAAGCAACGATAATCAAAAAACTGGGATTTGACGGCAAATCCATTATCAACCCGCGCCAGATTGAGCCGCTGCACAAGGTCTTTATGCCGAGCGAAAAGGATCTTAACAAGGCGCGCGCAATAATGGATGCGATTGCGGAGGCGAACGCACGCGGCAGCGGCGTTGCAAGCCTTAAGGGTAAGATGATAGACAAACCCGTTGTCATTCGCGCTCAGCGGCTGCTTGACCTGTATGAGGCGGGACGCAGAATCGATGAAGTGGAGGATTGACAGAAATGAGCTTTGATATCAACAAAATTCCGCATATAAACGAAATTGCGAACAACGGAAGTTTCAACGGCGCACGCAGCAAAAATACCGAAACCTTTCAGCAGCGCTGCAGGGATTGCAACAAGATAGTTCCTTCCCTTGAGGAGGCAATAAAAAAATCCGGACTTCGCGACGGGATGACGATAAGTTTTCATCACCATTTCCGCAACGGTGACCATATCATTAACAATGTTCTTGATAAACTTGCGGAGATGGGGTTCAAAAACCTGACGCTTGCGGCGTCGTCGCTTTCGGCTGTTCATGCGCCGCTGATTGAACACATCCGCTCCGGACTTATCACACACATTGAAACTTCCGGCCTGCGCGGAGAACTTGCGGAGCAGATTTCACGCGGGTTGATGGATTTTCCGGTTGTTTTCCGTTCCCATGGCGGAAGGGCATCCGCAATCCGTTCGGGTGAGCTGCACATTGATGTTGCTTTTTTGGGTGCGCCCTCGTGCGATCCATACGGCAACGCAAACGGGTACAGCAGGGATGATGACGACGGCATTTCGTGCGGGTCGTTGGGTTATGCAAGAACGGATGCGGAGTTTGCGGATAAGGTTATTATCATAACTAACAACATCGTTTCCTATCCCAATGCACCGTGGGCAATTCCGGAACACGATGTTGATTACGTTGTTCGTGTTGACGATATCGGCGATCCCAAGGGCATCATGAGCGGCGCAACGCGGTACACAAAGGATCCCAAGGAGCTGCTGATCGCAAAAACGGCTGCAAATGTTGTTGAAGCGGCGGGTTATCTTTACGACGGCTTTTCAATGCAGATGGGTTCCGGCGGTGCATCGCTTGCAACGGCGCGATTCATCCGCCAAAAAATGCTGGACAAGGGCATTCACTGTCGTTTCGCTCTCGGCGGAATCACGGGGCAGATCACGGCAATGCATGAAGAAGGGCTGATAGATCGCATTCTTGATGTTCAGTCGTTTGACCTTGACGCGGCAAAATCGCTGAAGAACAACCATTTTCATCATCAGATAAGCGCAACGTATTATGCAAGCCATCTTGTTGCAACGGCAGCGGAACAGCTGGATTTTGTTATTCTTTCCGCGCTTGAAATTGACACTGATTTCAACGTGAATGTTCTCACAGGTTCCGACGGCGTGATTCGCGGGGCGATCGGAGGGCATCCCGACACGGCGGAGAGCGCGAGCCTTGCTGTTATTGTTGCGCCCCTTGTGCGCGGCAGGATTCCGACGGTTGTTGAACATGTCGGCACGGTTGTCACTCCGGGCAGCGTTATTGATGTCCTCGTTACGGACAGGGGCATTGCAGTGAACCCGAATCGCCCGGATTTGAAGGAGAAACTTGAAAAATTCGGCCTTCATGTGTTTGATATTCATGCCCTGCAAAAAAAGGCGGAGGAGCTTGTCGGTGTTCCGGAACCGATTCGCTGCAAGGAACGAATCGTCGGCGTTGCAATGTATCGCGACAACACGGTCATTGACGTGATCCGTCAGATAGACGAATAAAAACGGGGAATATGCGGCGGCTTAACTGCCGAATAACCGTATTGACCTGATAATCAAAAACAACCGGCGGTATCCAAACTGCGGAGCCGCCGGTTGTTTGTTTTTTATAATTGACTCCCGAACGGTTTTAAAGCCGTGGTGTTTTATGCGTCCTGAGCCAATCGGAACATCATGTCAACGGCGGGCTCGATTATTTCATCGTTAAAATCATATTCGCGGGTATGGAGCTTTGCATGATGGGTGCCGCATCCGATATAGAACAATGCGCCGCTTGTGAGCTTTGTGTAGCAGCCGAAATCTTCGGAACTTCTGAACGGCTCATCCCAGCGTGCTTCCGGCAGTCCGCATTCAAGCCGCGCTTTGCGGACGGCGGCAACGGCATCGGGTGTGTTGCGCGTTTCGGGAAAGGAGTCGCGATATTGAACTTCAACATTTGTTATGCCATCCTGCCGTGCATATGCGCGAGCCCGCGCGCAGATTTCGGCATCCAGCGCATCCAGCTCGGATTCAAATTCGGCGCGTATAGTCAGCATGAGCTGCCCGAAGCCCGCATTCGTGCCGAAAGCTTCCTCGCCTATGCGCACGCAAACGACCGTTGCCATAACAATGCCGCGATGATCCTCCCTTGCGGTCAGTTCGGGAATATCAATTATCAGCTTTGATATTGCACGGGCGGGATTATGCCCGTTTTCGGGTTGAGAAGCGTGTGAGCTTTTTCCGAAAAAGCTCAGCACAAGCCCGCGTGAGGCAAATGCTGCCGTGCCGTCGTGCACCGCGACCGAACCTGCGGGAAATCCCGGCATATTGTGCCAGCCGAAGATAATGTCCGGTTTTTCATCCGTTATCATCTTTTGGCAGACGGGAGCACCGCAGCCTGTCTCCTCCGCATGTTGGAAAAGAAAGAGAATATCGCTGCGGCAGCCATGGCGGTCAATTTCCGCCGCAAGTGCGCAAAGCGCGGCGCTGTGGCCGTCGTGTCCGCATTTATGCGCAACGCCGCGGTTTTCGGAAGCATAGGGGAGCGCGGGGTCATCCTCGATCGGAAGCGCGTCAAAATCCGCACGGAATGCAATTCGGCGTGTCGGGGTGGACTCCGTTCGGACATTCAAAGGAGCCTTGTACACGGCATAGAACCATGCACCCATATCATGCAGCTCAAGCGAAGTGTGCGTGCGGAGAAAATCAATGAGCGTTGCTTTTGTTTGTTTTTCCTGCCCGGAAAGCTCCGCACAGCGGTGAAGCCGATGCCGAAGTACGACGGCAGTTTTAAGAATATCTTTATCCATTGCGGAAACACCTCAATGTTGAATAATATCTGTCGAAAACAGAAAATCCGTTTCGGAAACGGGACATAAACCCCATGCCTGTTTCGGCAGAAATAATTATACTCCCGAAAGAACGGGAAGTAAACCACGGATTTGTTTCACCCGTGCGTATTTCCGCACATGCGGGTATTGTGGTTTTTGCGGAAAAGTGGTATTATTATAATGGAAAGGCAGTACTGTGCGGAAAGAGGGCTTATATAAACGGTTTCCTCGGGAACAACAGATATTTCGGGTGACGGTTAATGATTATTTTGGGCATTGATCCCGGGTATGCGATACTCGGTTACGGTGCGGTTGAAGCCGAACGCGGCAAGATTCGCGTTATTGATTACGGGGTTGTTGAAACAACTCCGAAAATGACCTTTCCCGAGAGGTTGGAGCGGCTCTATGCGGGCACAAAACTCCTGCTTGAACGTTATCGCCCCGATCATGTTGCGTTTGAGGAGCTTTTTTTCTATCGCAACACAACAACGGCATTGCAGGTTGCGGCGGCAAGGGGCGTTGCAATAACGGCCGCCCAGCAGGCGGGACTCCCGCTCTATGAATATACCCCGATGCAGATTAAGCAAAGCGTCACCGGGGACGGTCATGCGGACAAGCTGCAAATGCAGACAATGGTCAAGCTTCTTTTAAAACTGCAAAAGATACCGAAGCCCGATGATGCCGCCGATGCGCTCGGCGCGGCACTCTGCCATGCGAACGCGCTCGGACCGATGGTTGAACAATTCCGCATTAAATAACTGACGTTTTTTTGCAGGGAGCAAAATATGTACGCACATATAAAGGGCAATGTAGAAGAAATTTATGCCGACAGAGTCGTTATCGAGGCGGCGGGTGTCGGGTATGAGCTTGTTTGCAGCAAAATGACGCTGAAAAGACTGTGCGAGGGCAAAAACGCAAAGCTGTTTGTGCATTTTCATCTTTCGCAGGACAGCGTCGCGCTGTACGGTTTTTTTGATGCAGAGGAACGGGCAATGTTCCGAAAGCTCATAAGCGTTTCGCGAATCGGTCCGAAGGTTGCACTTGCGGTGCTGTCGGTGCTGACTCCGTCGGATGTTGCGCTTGCGGTGTTGACCGATAACACGGCTGCTTTTGACGGAGTTGCAGGCATGGGCAAAAAAACGGCGGCGCGTGTGATTCTTGAACTGAAAGAAAAGGTCGATGCGGCGGAAACGGCGGCTGCTTCCGCAGGGGGTGCCGCAAACACGGCGCAGGATAACGGAATGCGTGCCGAAGCGGTTGCAGCATTGGTTGCGCTCGGTTATGACGGTGCAAGTGCGGGCAGGGCGGTGGCATCCGTCCCGGATTGCGATCGCGTTGAGGATATGATAATGCAGGCATTGCGTGCAACGACTAAATAAATTTTTCACGCCGAAGCGGAAGATTCACCGAAAAACGGGTCCGCTGCGGAACACAAAAAGATTTGACGGATGCTTTTGCGGAAGTCGGATTTAACGGAGTGACGGGATTTAAATGGATGACGACAGGCTCATAACTTCATCAATGCTTGCGGAGGATGAAAACTGCGAATTCAGTCTGCGCCCGCGTTTTCTTGCGGAATACATCGGGCAGGGCAACGTTAAGGAACATATCGGAGTTTATATCCATGCCGCAAAACTGCGCGGAGAGGCGTTGGATCACACCCTGCTTTACGGCCCGCCGGGTCTTGGAAAAACAACGCTTGCGGCAATAATCGCAAACGAGATGGGCGGCAATCTGCGCATCACGAGCGGCCCCGCAATAACTCATGCGGGGGATCTTGCGGCATTGCTTTCAAACCTTGCCGAAGGCGATGTGCTTTTTATTGACGAGATTCACCGATTGAATGCAAACGTTGAGGAGATTCTTTACCCCGCAATGGAGGATTTTGCATACGACATAATCATCGGCAAGGGACCCTCCGCCAGGTCGCTGCGGCTTGAACTGCCGAAATTCACCCTTGTGGGTGCAACAACGCGAATGGGGCTTTTGACCGCGCCGCTTCGCGACAGATTCGGAATAAAGGAACAGCTTGAGCTTTACACGCCTGAGGATTTGAAAGAAATCGTTGTTCGCAGCGCGGGCATACTCGATATTGAAATAACGGAGAACGGCGCACTTGAAATTGCATCGCGTTCAAGAGGAACTCCGCGAATCGCCAACAGGCTTTTGCGGCGTGTCCGCGACTTTGCACAGGTTCGCGCAAACGGTATTATTGACCTTGAAACGGCAAAAAACGGACTTGATATGCTTGCGATAGACGAACTCGGGCTTGACGCCGTTGACAGAAACATGCTGACGGCAATGATTGTGAAATTCGGCGGAAGACCTGTCGGATTGGATACAATTGCGGCGGCAACCGGTGAAGATGCTTCCACGATTGAGGATGTTTACGAACCGTATCTGCTGAGGCTCGGTTTCATTGCGCGTACGCCGCGCGGGCGGGTATTGCTTCCGGCGGGGTATTCGCACATGGGCTATGCTCCGCCGCAGGATTCAAACGGGCAGACTTCATTCATTTGAAAGGATTCTAAGGACTTTTCAGCTGAGTTGTGCCGGTTTTTCCGTTCGGAAGCGAACGGGGACAGAAATAATAACGGAGGGCTACACAATGATGAGCAAAAAAACAAAGGCGATGGAGCAGCAGCTCACCCAACTTGCGCAGGAAAACGATGCGCTGCGCGCACAGCTTGCGGCGGCGGGTGTTGAAATTGAAAACGTTAAAAGCGAGCTTGCAAAAACCGTCGGCGAACGCGACAGGTTCAGAAACGAATTGAACGGCGCACAGCTCGATTTGAGCAACGCCAAACGCCGCTTGGACGATTTCAGGCTGCGTCAGGAAGCAATTGTGAACGCTCTTACCGAAGCGCATAACACGCGTGAACGCATATTAAAAGAAGCAAATGCAAATGCGGACAGAATCGATGCCGAAGCGAAGCAGCGCAGAACGGATATTCTGAACAAAGCGCAGGCGGCACTTGAAAGCGCAAAAAAAGAAGCGGCTCAGCTGATTGCGGATGCAAAACGGGATGCCGCCGGCATTCGCGATGCCGCACAGAAGGATGCACAGCAGGTTACGGACACCGCCCTTGACGAGGCAACGGAGTTGATCGCAGGCGCAAAAGCCGATGCCGAAACGATGATGGACGAAGCACAGGCTGCGGTTGATGAAAAACAGGCGCAGGTGGACGAGCTGAACTTTTCACTGAGCGAAAAGGCAAGGCTTGCGCTTGAACAGGCACGGAAATATGCTCAGATAATGGAATCCCTTGCCGAATTGAATTTCGAAACGGCGGTTGAAGCACGATATGCGGAAAAATACGCACCCGCCGCGGCAGAGCCCGAGAACAGCGGTGAATGCGCGGATGGTGCCGATGAAACTTCACTGAGCGAAACAAATCCGGACGCAGCGGATTCGAACGAAATGGATTTGAACGAAGCGAAGCAAGGCACAGAGAGCATAAGGGGCACCGGCGGTGCGGAAGCAATGCCTCCGTGCGGCCGCGAAAAAACATGCTGCTCCTGCGATAATGCGGAAGCGGTGTCGGATTCGGAAGCGCCGGATGTTTGCGGACAGGAAAACACGGAACTGCCTAAAGAAACGGAAGATTCAAATCCCGAAACAACGGATGAACCGAAAGAGCAGGTCGTCTGTTCCGCAACGGAAAACGGAGAGCCGGAGAGTCACACAGGTGCGGAAGGTGAAGCGGAAGACAAACCCGAAACGGCAGATCCTGCGGATGACTGTGATGAGCAAATCAAAACATCGGAAGAATCCGAAAAATCGATGAAGAACGAGAACGGCAAACACACAAAATCGGTCGAGTCGGAATTTCCGGAAGAATACAGCAGCGCGGCATCGCTGATGCGAAGCATTTATTCTATTGAAGGCAGGGATATCCCCGAGGAGGCGGATGATGAAGGCGAGCTGTACGATATCGGTGAAGGGACGCCGCTCACGATTCATCAGGATGAGGAGAGCGGCGAAGAAACATTCTCTTTGCCCGTTGATCCGGATTTGCGCGATATCTTAAGAGATATAATGAAGAAATAATGCGTCTTCGGCTGAAAACATGTGTGAAAGATAAAAAGTATGAATATTCTTGTTGTTAATGATGACGGATATACCGCGCCCGGCATTGCCGCGCTGGTTCGGGAATTGCGCAAAGAGCATGATGTGTTCGTATGCGCACCGAAGGAAAATCAGAGTGCGGTCGGGCACGGGTTGACTTTGAGAAGACTGCTGCATGCGGAAAAGGTTACGGTATTTGACGATGATGCAAAAAACTCCGAACGGGAATTGAAACCCGTAACCGCATTTTGGGTTGACGGCACACCCGCGGATTGTGTGCGCGTTGCACTCGGCAACCTTTCCGCTGAGCCGGATATTGTGATTTCCGGAATCAATCAGGCTCCGAACCTTGGCACGGATGTGCTGTATTCCGGCACCGTTTCCGCTGCGGAGGAGGCGGCAATGCTCGGTTACCGCGCCGTTGCGGTTTCAAGAGATACGCTCGGAACGGACTATTTTGATGATGCGGCGGTTCACTTTTGCAGCAATATTGACCTGTTCATTGGCTGCTTAACGGAAAGCCACAGGCTTTTGAATGTGAACTATCCCTATCTGCCTGCGAATGAATATCGCGGAATACGGGTCGGGTATCTTGCAGAGCAGATATATCCGATTGCCTATATCGAAATAAAGGACGAAAACGGAAGCATCGGTTACAAAACTCCGAGCAACAAGCTGACAAGCTGCGCCGAGCATGACACGACGGACGAAAAATTCGTTCGTGACGGATTCATCGCCGTGACCCCGCTAAAGTACGATATAACGGATTACGAACGGCTTGAGCAGATCGCGGCATTTGCGGAAAGAACTTATTAAACGGCAATTTTTTGCAGGTTTAAAAGTGAACCCATGGTTTAATATGCGGGATAAAGAGGGCGGATTATGAAAATCGGAGTTATCGGAGCGGGCGCGGCAGGGCTTATTGCGGGCGCATTTGCGGCAAAAGGCGGCGCAAGTGTCGATATTATCGACAGAAACGAAAAAACGGGCAAAAAACTCTTTCTTACGGGAAAGGGCAGGTGCAACATCACCAATTCTGCCGATATCGATGCATTTCTGAAAAACGTGCCGCATAACGGCAGGTTCCTTTACAGCGCGTTTGACGGATTTTTTAACGACGACATAATTGAACTGATAAACTCCTGCGGCGTTCGCACGAAACTTGAACGCGGCGGAAGGTATTTTCCCGAAAGCGATAAGTCAAGCGATGTTATTCGCGCATTGCAGACCAATGCGGTGAGATGCGGAGCGAACATTGTGCTTAATTCACGGGTATCAAGCGTTTCAAAGACGGAGGACGGAGGGTTTCGGCTCTGCTTTGAAAACGGGCAGAAAAAATATTACGATAAAGTAATCATTGCGACGGGCGGTGCAAGCTATCCTTCAACGGGTTCAACCGGGGACGGCTACAGCTTTGCAGAGAGTCTCGGTCACACCGTTGCCGCACCGAAGCCGTCGCTCATACCGCTTGTTGCGAACGAGGCATGGGCGGGCGATTTGATGGGGCTTTCGCTCAAAAATGTTGTTCTGCGCGCATATGCACCCGAAAAGAGTAAAAAAACAAAATCCGGCGAGCCATTTCCCGGGAAATATTCCGCAAATGAATCCGGAAATGCCGAGAAAGGCGGATATGCCTGCTCTGCGGCGGAGAATACGGCAAAAATCGAGAAGAAACAAAAAAAGCGTAAGCCCGTTTATGAAGAACTCGGGGAGATGCTGTTCACTCATTTCGGTGTTTCGGGCCCGCTTGTGCTCAGCGCAAGCAGCTATCTTGCGGATTCGCCCAACGGTGCATTGCTTGAAATTGACCTTAAGCCCGGATTGACAGCAGAGCAGCTTGATCTCCGCATTCTGCGGGATTTTGAAAAATACAAGCATAAACAGGTGCAGAATGCAATGTGCGATCTGCTTCCGCAAAGGCTTATCGATGCGGTTTTGCATGTTGCGGGTGTTGATGCCGAAATCACGGTGGATAACCTGACTCGTGAACAGCGGGGGGCAATTGTTCGAACCCTCAAATGCCTGCCGCTGACGGTGCGCGCGGCACGTCCCGTTGAAGAAGCGATAATCACGCGCGGAGGTGTGCTGATTAAAGAGATTAATCCGTCAACAATGGAGTCGCGAATTGTGCCCGGGTTGTATTTTGCAGGGGAAGTCATCGATGTTGATGCCTGTACGGGCGGATTCAATCTTCAGATCGCATGGTCAACCGGCTGTGCGGCGGGCAGAGCGGCGGCGGAAGCTCTTTAAACATATCCAACGCAAAACATTGCTTTAAAAACACTGAAAACGGAGAAAAATATATGACTGCGGAACGAAGTGAATTTGCAAATTCGGAAAATACGGGAAACATCAGCATTGCGATAGACGGGCCCGCGGGCGCGGGGAAGAGCACAATTGCAAAAGAAATCTCAAAAAGACTTTCAATAACTTATGTTGACACGGGCGCAATGTACAGAGCTATCGGACTCAAGGCAATGCGCATGGGGATTGACCCTGCCGACGTGCGCCGCGTGGTTCCGATGCTCGACGGCACAAATGTTTCCATTGAATACATTGACGGCGTTCAGCATGTTCTTCTGGATGGGGAAGATGTTTCCGGGCTCATCCGCACGGAGGAAGTTTCACATTATGCCTCGGTTATAAGCACGATTCCGGAGGTTCGAAAAAAGCTTGTGGAATTGCAGCGTGCGCTTGCAAGGGTTCGCAATGTCGTTATGGACGGGCGCGATATATGTTCCTATGTTCTGCCCGATGCAACGCATAAGTTTTTTGTTACTGCCGAGCCGGAAGTTCGCGCAGCGCGCCGCTATGCTGAATACGAGGCGGCCGGAAAGCTGAACGGCAGGAACTTTGACGACATTCTTTGTGAAATAAAACGCAGGGATGAAAGGGATTCAACGCGGGAGGCTGCGCCGCTCCGCCCGGCGGATGATGCAGTCGTTATCGACACAAGCGAAATGAATGTTGAAAGTGCGGTTGCGGCAGTGCTGGCGCATATCGGATAATGCTGAGCAGCTTTTTTTCGGAGGTTGAGAATGCTTTATATAATCGCATACATATTCTTTAAATGGCTGCTCTGGCTGATTTACAGACCGAAAGTATTCGGCAATAAGAAAAACCTGAGGATTAAGGGCGGCGTTATTTTTATTGCGAATCACAGAGCGTTGTATGATCCGCTGCTTTTGGTAGTCAGTTCGCCGCGAATCATTCATTTCATGGCAAAAAAAGAGCTTTTCGACAACCCTGTGGGGCGAGTTTTTTTTAAGTCACTCTTCGTTTTTCCGGTAAATCGAAAAACAGCGGATATGAAATCCATTCGGCAGTCGCTGAAGCTCCTGCGTGACGGCAAAGCATTCGGAATATTTCCGGAGGGCAGGCGTTCGGCAACGGACGGCATGGATGAATTTGAAAAGGGCACGGCGTTTATTGCCGCAAAATCCGGCGCACCGATCGTTCCTATATATATCAATCCGAAAAAAAGCAGGTCGGGACGGTCGCTTCTGTATGTCGGAGACGTCATTCTTCCGGGAGAGATCGCCGAGCATTGCGACAGGCGAATGCTGAATGATGCAATAACGAACAGGATGCAGAACGAAATGGAAAAACTGAGCCTGCTCATGCGGAGCGAAACAGAGGGCAAAAAACGCACCGCAAGGGACTGAAAGCCGAAATAATAAAGAAATCGGAGATTACCGAAATTGAAAATCATTCTTGCAAAAAGTGCAGGGTTTTGCTTTGGAGTGCGCCGTGCGGTGGAACTGACGGAGCAGACTGCGGCCAAGGTTGCCGAATCCGGCAGTGCGGCAAAGGTTTTTACCTTTGGCGAACTGATACACAATCGGGATGTTGTGAGCCGGCTGCGCGAGGCCGGCATTGCGCCGATAGAGTCGCTTGATGAAGCGCAGCGCGGAGATTACGTTATCATTCGCTCCCACGGAGTGCCGAAAAAGATTTATGAAGAGCTTGAAACAAGAGGCATTAATTTTATAGATGCAACATGCCCCTTTGTTTCGAATATTCACAGAATTGTTTCGGCTGCGTACGAGCGCGGTGAGCAGGTTTTTATTGTAGGCAATCCGGAACACCCGGAAACCATAGGTATAAACGGGCATTGCGGTAATTCGGCGATTTTTATCCGCGGTGAGGAGGAGCTTCGAAAGCTTGAAGGCAGGAGCGGCTGCCTTGTGGTTCAAACAACGTTTGATTCCGAAACATTTGCTGCAATGCAGCGCGTTATCGAACGAGAATATCCCCGTATTCGCGTGTTCAACAGCATATGCAGCACAACATTCGAACGGCAGCGGGAGGCAGAGGAATTAAGCAAGAAATGCGATGTTATGCTTGTTTTAGGTGACAAACACAGCTCCAATACCCAAA
>ERZ1034917.708-NODE-708-length-27592-cov-42.682899_pt1 | contig 27592 bp, 32 predicted proteins | sample MGYA00520605_ERZ1034917 | MGnify/ENA primary metagenome ERZ1034917 (study PRJEB33766, sample SAMN09781784) | gut metagenome | biome: gut microbiome | host: Homo sapiens | place: Madagascar | study: EMG produced TPA metagenomics assembly of the PRJNA485056 data... | reverse complement strand
AAGTACTTCATCAGAGAAAGAATCACAAGAGCGTTCAAAGTAAGATTGAACTTCTCACAGTATTTAAGTAACGTTTTATGTTCTTCTTCAGAGATCCTAACCGTTACTTTTTTTGTTCTTGCCATATTTCCTCCTTTCTTTTGTTTGTTTCACCCCTGCAAGCTAGATATGAGAAAAAATGAGTAATTAATAGTCTTGTTATGGGGAGATTTGATTTAAAAGGACATCTCATATCTAGGTTGCAAAGGTGAAGCAAGTGTGTAATTTGACTACTCATTCTTTGCAAAAAAAATTTCTCTATCTGGCAAATCTAAAAGAGCACATAACATATCAATTTCAGACTGTTTAAATTCAGTTTTGTTATTAAGTTTAGACAAAAAGCCGCATTCCGAAAGATTGAGAGCGTTAGCTACGGCTTTCTTTGTGAGTCCTTTTTTCTTAATTGCGATTTCTAGTGCAATAGTATCTGTCATTATATTGGCATCCTCCTTTCGCTTGTGTAATTTGACTACACACATATAATATTGCACTGAGTAATTTTAGTCAACTTTTATTTAATAAATTCAATAAAAAAATAATAAATTAATTTTTTGTGTATAATGTAAATAAACAGAGGGAGAACTTTTAAATGGCTGAACTATACAAAAACATTAAAAAACTAAGACAACAAAAAGGATGGTCTCAAGAACACTTAGCAGAATTAATGGGCTATTCTGGAAGGAGCATGATTTCTAAAATAGAAAGAGGAGAAATTGACCTAACTCAATCTAGAATCAAACAATTTGCAGATATTTTTAATATTTCACCAGATGATTTAATGGGAACTAATAAATCAATAACAAACGTTGATAAAGAACTATCTCCTACAGCTGTAAAAGTAGGAAAGCAGCTATCAGATCTCGAAAAGAAATTCGGATATACAGATCAGCAGGTAGCTGATGCAATGAAAATATCACTCGATCATTATCATGATGTGAAGAACGGCGTCAATCACATTCTGGATCCAAACCTGATGTGTAAGTTAGCCGCTTTTTATGACAAGAAATGGACAGACTTTTTTACTTTTGATGGCATTCCTGTACCTGTAAATGACAACATTGTAGCTTTGCAACAAATGGCTGGCCTTAAAGATGATGAAGTATGTAAAGCAGTTGGACTTAGCTTAGAAGATTATAATCTGATCAGAATGGGAGAAAAACAGGCTGATTACTCTACTCTTGAAAAATTCTGCCATTTGTATAACATACCTTTTTCAATGCTTTTAGGTTCAAACCTGATGCAACATGCTGATGAACCTAAAAAAAAGCTTTCTGTAAAATTCCAGGTATATATTAATCAAATAAGCAACGCTTTACACGGTGAAGAGTTTGATAAACAGGATATGGAAGAATTAATAAATTATATTGAATATATGGCTATTAAAAAGAAACGTGTAAGAGAAAGCGAGGAGAAATGAATATGGAAAATAAAAATATAGCAAAATCTATACAATTGTTTCACGGAAACATTTATACATATGTTAATGATAAAAACAAAAGTGAAATAGCAATGTACCTGTGCGATACCAATTTAGGAAACAAGGTATGTATGATTCCTTTAGATAACCCTGATGGCTATTCTAATACTGTTACAATTGAAGGGATGAAGAAAGTTCTTTATCCAGAAAACTATTTTGAAATAGAAAAGTCAAAAATTGTATCTATTTTAAAACTCAAAGGAAAAAATGCAATTGTAGATTACCAAACCTATTTACAAATTTCAGAAATTGTTATTCATAGTTTGCTGGCAAAGACAACAAATACGTATCAATCTTTATCACATAAAAGATTTCAAAATATTGGAAAGGAAAATTTTATTTTAACCGAGGACTATTACAAATACTTAACTTGGTTTGATTTTAAAACAAAACTTCAATTTCAACGAGAACTAAGAGCTATGCCAGGAATTCTTCTTCATTCTGTCTACTGGGCAGAATTAGGAAGAAATGTAGGATCGGAATTGGAAAAGTTAAGACCAGTCTTAATATTCAAAAAACTTTTATCTAAAAAATACATAAATGATTCTAGCGTTATTGTACTTCCTATTTCGTCAAAATTTACATGTCAACGTTATAATACAAACTATCCTTTAATAATAAACGGAAAAATAAACTATGTAAAAATCAACGATATACAAAGAATTAGCATAAAAAGACTATCTCAGCCTTACAGAGATTCAGAAGGCAAAGTGGTAGTTATAGGTGATGAAGACATAAAACACATAAAAGAAATAATCGTCAATTACTTTGTAAATGATTGCATTTAAACGCAAGAAAACACCGCAAAGAATACGGTGTTTTCTTGAAATCCTCCATCATTACCACCTAAAGTGGATTACCGAAGTTACATAAAGAGTTTAGCATAGTACAAAATACTTTACAAGTTTTTGAACCGAGAATTTAACATAACTGCATACCACTACTTCAAATATTTTGCAATAAAAAAATTTAATTTTAGAACGAATAAAGCCACTGAACAAGTCAGTGGCTCTACCCTACCCTTAAGGGCTATCTGCGTATATATTTATATACCAGATTACCAAAAATTACAAGAGCTGTGAAACAAAATGTTTCACAAGCAAAAATACAACACATAGACTATAACAAGTTATAGTTGACGTATATCGGCAAGGTGCTAAAATAGTCGTACATTGAAAAAAATCGAAGGATTTTTTGAGGGGTTCGGCTTCGGCACGAACCCCTATTTTTTGCTTCAGTGCAAAGAAAAAGATTGCATCAAATTGATGTAACCTTTCTTCCGACCAACCGGTCAATTTACGATATGGTTATATCAAAATAAAATGGGGTTGCAATTGCAATCCCACCCTAGCTGAGGAGACGTACTTAACATACGCTTAATTATCTCAATCATCCACCAACTATCGACCTGTCATAGGTTTCCCTATCGGTTAAAAACAAATTACCCTACTAGCACAAGGCTTCTCAAGTAATCATTTATCTTTTAACACACAATACAAGATACTGCAAGATTTTAAGTCATAGAATTTAATATAAAAAAAGAAAGGACCTCATATGATTGGATATGATAAGCAAAGAAAAACATACTTTGTACAGTTTAATATCAAAGATCCATTAACAGGAAAATGGAGAACTACGAAAAAGCGTGGTTTTAAGTATAAGAGAGAAGCAGCAGAGTACGAAGCAAAAATAAAAGCAAATAACTCTAAAGATTCTGGAATCACTGGAAGTCTTACATTTCAGGAAGTTGCTACGCAATGGGAAGATAACCTTGAATCTTCAGAAACATCCAAAAGGCATCACAGAGAAGCGTTTGATATACGTTTTAGCGACTTCTTAGCCAAACCGATAAAAAGTATCACTAAGCCACAATTGATTGCGTGGCGGTCTGAATTGAGCAAAAAGGACTATGGTACAAAGACAAAGAATACAACAATGTCCTATGTGCGTTCTGTATTCAAGTTTGCTAATGAAGTATACAGTCTTCCTAATGTTGCTGTCTGTCTGAAGAACTTTAAGAAGACAGATCAGGAAGCCATGCATGAAATGCAAGTATGGACTATCCAGGAATTTAATACATTTATAGAATCAGTTGACAATGAACTGTACAAAATCTATTTTAAAACGTTGTTCTGGACTGGAGCACGTCGTGGCGAAATTATTGCCTTACAATGCTCTGATTTAACTGACTGTCAGATTTACATTCATGGCTCACAAAGAAACCAGAGTAAAGGAATAACACCCACAAAAACAAAAGAAAAACGAATGGTATCTCTTGATGAAAACCTGTACCAGGAATTACTTAAGTTAAAAAAAGAATACAAACACGGATACTTATTCGGAGGAAAGACGGGGCTCAGTGTCACCACAATTGACAGATATTTTAAAGACGCTATCAAGAAAAGTGGAGTCAAACCAATAAGACTGCATGATCTTCGTCACAGCCATGCGACTATACTAATTAATAATGGAGTAAATATTGTTGCTGTTTCAAAAAGACTTGGCCATGCTTCTGTTGAACAGACATTAAAAACATATACCCATTTATTAAAAGATACCGACAAAGAAATGATGAATAAGATAAACAAATTAGCATCAAATAATTAAAAATCTGTGGCACTAAATTGGAACTAAAATCTTGAAAAACTATAAAAAGCTATATGCAAAAAACACGATAAATAAAGGAAATATCACATCTAAAATATAGCAAAAACATCTAAAATCATTTCCCACTAGTCGCCCTAAGTATTAAAAAAGCCTTTAAATAAAGGCTTTTTTTGTATCGTGGCACTAAATTGGAACTAATTTTTTCACTTTTTAATTTTTAAACCATATTTTTTACACGTTCATGCATCTTTTTAAGACGTTTTTTAATATAGCAATATACAGCTTTCTCATCTGAAGAAAGTTCTTTCTTCTCAGCTATATTTTCAAGTGCATTCATTAACATCTCATAATGTTTTTCTTCTTGAGACGCAATCTGTTGCAATGTATCTGAAAGTTCTGGATGCTTTTCTTTTACTTCCATTGACTCTTCAGAATACTTTGTTACATCCGACAATTCGTCTTCTGCCCAATCAGATAGTTTTTCCAATAATTCCATCATAGCTTATACCAGCTTTGTAACTAACACGTTAACAAGAGAGTACGTAGCATCTACTCCTGCGTTCAAAACTTTAATGTCAAACGCTGGTGAGCATGGGCAGCATTCTCTATAAGTTGTAGGAACCTGAACCTTTGTAGTAAAAGCCAGAGGATGCGTAGATGTTGTATCGGCTGCAGTAACAGAAGCAAATGCGTTAGGAACAACTGTCCCGTTAACCATCAACTGTAATGTCATGATTCCACCTGTATTTGCCACACCTGTTGCATTTACTGCCACATCATAGATACCACACTTATTCAACGCTAGTGTCGCATCTCCACTTTTTGTAACAGTTGTGCCTTTACGAAAAACTGTATTAAGAGGTACTAATGCATTTGAACCCACTGTAATGTTATTTGAATATCCTTCAATCATATTTATTCTTCTCCTTATTATATAAAGGGTGGCTAGTATGCCACCCTGTCCTGACGTACTAGATACGTTCTATTTAAATGTTTCCGCAGTTTCCACAGAAAGGAGACTGGCCTGCAGAGTATGTGTAGCCGGTAGGATAACGAACTACAGTTGCCATCTGCTGAGCTAATTCTAGCTGTTGAATACGTGCCGCCTGTGCATTGATAGTCTGCTGTAAGCCTGCTTTTTCAAGTGCCGCAAACTTATCGTCAATATTTTTGTTAATAGCAGCAGTATTGATAGCAGCATTGTAATTTACTCCATCAATAGCTCTCTGAGTCTTGCAGCAACAATCAGCTAATTGCGCTGACATTGCATAGTTACCATCTTTGACAGCTGCCTGTGTATCTGCAAAGTTTCTAAGATTTTCATAGCCAAGGCTAGACATCCCCTGTGAAAGCTGCATCATATGCAGATCTTCCTTATCGGATAATCTTCCTACATCGTTCTGCAAACCATTGAAATTCATTGCATTACACAATCCAGCCTCTGTGACTGGTTCACCGTTCGGAACATTACCGCGCATTCCTAAGCCTCCACCCATAAAGGCGAATAGGAATAACACGATGATCCACCAGCTACCGTTTCCGAAATCACCGTAGCCGTCATTGCCTCTAACCACGGAAGCAACGTCAGATAATGAATAATCTGTCATGTTATTTTTTCTCCCAATTTCTATGTCAAGAAACAATTCCCTTTACCGTTGCACATCCAGTAAAAATCTTTGTTTCTTTAACATCTACATTATTTAAGAAACTTTTGAAGTTCCTGTGCCTGTCTCTTCAGCTGTTCAAATTGCTGTTGAGACATCTTTCCGCTGGAAAGTAACCCCATTACTATTTCCTGCGGATTCTTACCTGCCATTTCCTGTCTGAATCTATCAAACTGTTGTTTCAATTCCAATGGATTTCTTGGAACATTATTCTGTTGAGTTTGCTTGCTTTGGCTCAACCTTTCTAGAATTGGATTTACCATTATTTGATTTAACCTCCCTTTCCAGTGCTTCTACTCGTTCCATCAAGTCTTGAAGAGTTGCTGGTGTTGCTTCCTTGTGAGCAACAAGATCAAAAGCTGTTGCTGTTTTATACCCGGCGCTATCTGTCTGAATCAACCAGACAATAGGTGCTGTTTCATCTAGTAAAAGTGCTTCGGAATTTGGGGGCAATTGATACATATCAGCACCGTTCTTGCCGTTGACTTTTGCTATAGTTTGCTTTTGTTGAACTGGATTGTAAGGATTTGCGTATGCATATCCACCACTGTATGGATTAAAATTCTGAAAATTGTTCATCATACTATGTGTTCCTCTTTACAACATTATTATTGCTTTGAATGTCTATAAATTGGGCTCATATAAGTGCAAATAAAGTCTTAAAAAAGGTTTATAGGAGAATAAAACATAAAAAAAGAGAGTAGCTTCTCAAAAGAGAAACTACTGCTCAACTTCAAATAATTCTTTTGCGTTTTTCTTTCTTGGTGGAAGTAAAGCTGAATATTTTTCAACGTTATCGTACTTTATCTTTAATCGTTTCGTATATCTGTTTACTGTACTTCTGCTTAGCCCAAGTTTCAAAGCTATCTGTTCATTAGTATAACCTGCCACTCTTAATCTGATAATGTGCTCTTCATCTTCTGTTAAAGAAGCAAGATCAATAAATTCTTCCAGAATAAGCTTATTCCAAAGAATTTGCTTACTCATCAGATTTAGTACCAGGCTTATAGGTTGCCATAGATACACCGAAAATTGCAGATAAAAATGTTGCAATTAAAGAAATAGTACCTACGATGTAAGTTACATCAAAATTGTATAGTTTACCGAGTCCTGTGATAAGTGCAATTGTAGGTGCAACACAAACACCTAATACCCATTTTAATGCTTTATAAATTTTATCTGATAATATCATTTTTTTCTCCTTTAGCCTTTAAAAGGCAATTTCTCAATCTGTCCCATAAGTCTGTCACCTGTGCCATTTCCCCCAAGCTGCTTGTAAGGCTTGTAAATGTACTCTGACAAGTTATTGTATTCGTCTGTTGTTATTTCGCCTTTTTCGATATACTTTTCGGCCAAATAGTAAAGTCTGTCATGGTCTAATCCTCTGACAGCACTTGCAATCGCTTCGATGCGCGCATCTTCCTTGTTGTTCTTGTTATCGTGTCTTGTGATAAGAAATTGAATGAATCCCATGAACCCAGAACCAAGAAACGCACTAAATAATGCTAATAAAATTGTCTGCACGATCAAATAATCTCCACTTGCACGGCATCAATTGGATCTCCGTACCATCCTGCATAACCTTCGTCACCGTTTCCATATTCTGTCACCCATGGAAGCCATCCGTGATTAATAGTATGCACTCTATACTTTGCTTTCTTTCCAGATACACCTTCAATAGTCATCTGCAATCCGTCAATCTGACTGTATCCATCACCTGCAAATGTATCTCCTGCATTGTCTTTTCCATAGTCTGTTCTCCAAGGATACCAGCCACCGCCTAATACGTGTGCACGATAAGTTAATCTACCGCAAATGCTGTCATCATCTCCGATTGTACAAGCACGAAATGCAACCATTGGTTTTCCAATATATCCGCTATACCCGTTTTCATCACGGCTATTCCAGTTAACCACTTCTGAGTTCCATCCGATTCCTTGTGAACAAACTTGGTGTGCAACATTGATTTTTCCGTTCACCTGAGATGGCACTGTGTTATCACCGCAATATCTCAATACGCAATCCCAAGGATAGTTGTAGTAGCTTCTTTCCCAGATTTCTTCGCCTGTCTGGTCTCCAGCATAGCCATAAGCTGTCTGATTTTCGCTCCATTGTGCTTCTACAAGCCTTCCATTTCCGATATACATAGCAGTATGGTGTACGTGATTCAATAAAACATCACCTCTCTGCAAGCCTGCTCCTGTAGATGTGTTGACGTATGTGGATACGTCTTTAAATCCACATTTCAGAAATACCTGATACATATTGCCTGTATAGGTTGCACCGTTTGTTTTGACTGGTACACCTGCCTGTTCGTATGCGGAAATAACTAAACTGGAACAGTCATAATCTCCGTATTCGTTCCATCTGTCTATCTGATCGTATCCGTGGGAATCGTCGTGTGCGATTCCGATAATCCAAGTTGCTGCTGATTCAATTTTTGACATTCTATTCTCCTTCTTCCTCTGTCATGAGGACAATAAAACCGTGATCTGTTTCAACCACGGCACGTTGATTTGTGGAAAAATACTTAGCAATGATTTGTTGCATTGTCTCATCGCTGTACTCTTCCGGATGTTCTTTTAGATGATATTCGTGGATAATATTTCGTAGGTCTCTTGGCTCTAGCAATAAACCATACTTCATACTACCTTGCGAATTTCTTCCCTTTCTTCATCAGTAAGTTTTGTCCAATCTGCCAGAATATCATCAATGTTTTCGCCCTGAGCTACTCTGCGCTTGGCTACTTTCTTTAATAGTTTCATTTCTAATTTTGTCATTCTTCTGATCCTCCGATTAAGTCTGCAAGAATATCTTCTAAATCAGATATAGTTCCATTTTGCAGATCAACTACACCTTTCATGTCACTGAATTCAGCAGTCAATGCGTCAATGTTCTTTTTATGGTCTTTTACAGCTTCGGTGACTTCTTTAGAAACAATTGAAACTTTAATAATTTTTGTTTTTCTATCTTTTGAGATGTTCTTGCCCAATGTTCCGTCAGTTACCGTATGTGTAATCTCACCTTCATCAGTGTAAACATCTACTTTTGCCAGATTCTCATCTGACATTCTTTCCTCAACTTCATCAATAGTTGAGTTTTTTATTTCCAGATTAAGCATAGAGTCTTCAGTGTTGAAGGACTCTAGCTCAAATTCTGAATTGTCTTTTAAAATAATTTTCATTTTGATTATCTCCTTTAATTGTCTTGTATCCATCTCAATTGGTTACATCAGCTGGTTCTTTTCCACATATACACGCTTAAATAAGGTGGCATATTGTTATGTGCATTGTTTTCACCTACAAATCCAGTATTAATTGTCATTCTATCAAGTTGAAGATTTGAATTTCCCCATCCATTAAACATAGGTGAATTTTCTCTTGAATCGTTGTACCAATTAACTCTAATTGTGTTTGGATGTGCATGACTCGGCATCTCAGCGATGGTCAACTTATGAGTTGCCTCACCGGCTGTTGCTCCAGCTTTATATGTGTCATCAGCACCAATAAGGAATCTTCCACCTAGTGCTTGCCAAGTCCCTCCAAATAAGTCCTTAGGATTGGTGGAAACTGTTGACATATAAATAGAGCCTACTGGATATGTTCTATCTAGTAGACTTTTTCCATCAACTGTTAATGAACCTGTTGTGACGTTGCCGCTATTACTAACATTTTGACAAAACAGCTTCCCCGCTAATCTTGCCAGTGTTTTACCTAAGAACCAGATTGGCTGCGAGGCTGACAATGTGAATGTCGTAACAGCAGACTGACCAAAACTATCACCGACTGTAATAGTCCAACTATATGCATTTGTATATGCCAAATCAGTATAAGCTTTTGATGAGCTCCAGTTTGTACCACTGTATGTCGGAGTAATGCTTACAGCCGACTGATCAGATCGTTTAATGCTGATAGACACCACGTTACTCAGAATATTGGAATATGCCCCAGCTACAGTCAATGTACCATTAGAACCAGTCTGGGTCGTTCTGGCACACGTTGCCTGAGTAATCTGAGGAGCTCGATAAGAATAATATGTCTGAGTGGATGTGACTGTTTTGGTGACACCACGGGAGTCAGTAACTGACATCGTATACGTACCGCTGCTTAAACCAGTCATTCTCACAGAACCACTGGCTGTTAACTTACCTGTCGAAGCACCATTTGCTACTGTTATGGATTTGATAGTAGCTCCATACTGACCAGATGCTGTAACATTCACCGTTTTGTCGGAAATAGTCTGCACTGTGATTGATGCGTTCTTATTTTTTACATAAGTGTTATTCTCGACAATTGAGGAAATACTAGCCGATGGATATGCATCAGTAGGCACTGAAATATTCAACGTGCAAGTCTTTGTGTCACCAATTTTTGTGCTACCGTTATAGGTTGTACAGGAAATAGTGCAACTGCAAGTAGCTGTTGTTGTGAATTGTTTAAGTAATTCCTTTGGAATAGTCCAGTTAACGCTATCAACAACGCCAGTCCCGATAGTCCCGCTAGCACTGCCAATAGAATATGTGATTGTATGCGTAAAGCTTGCCTTTTTATTTGTATAAACTGTTATCTGGCTACCCGCATCTGCTACTGATTTTGATACAGTTGGCACACTTGCTCTAGGAATAGTACTAAGTGTGATTGTCTGAGATCCACTTGCCGTGGAGCTGACGTGCATGTCACTCCCACCCTGAACAAAGTCGATATATGCACTGATTGATTTTGTGCCATCTGAGTTATGGTAGATTCTGGTACTTCCACTGCTGGATCCTAAACCTGTTCCTGGACCTGCACCATTATTAAGTGCCATTCCAAACGAACCAACGACCGAGCCATTGATAATCATTCGACAAGTACCAATGTCACCACGAGTGTTACCACCCCAAGTGTAGCCGTCATTTTCATTCAGCCATGCAGAAATTGACCAACCAACATCAGTATAGTTACCCTGTATTGACTGTGCACCCTGCCAAACGGAACCGGAAGCCGAAGCTCCAAGACCATTCGATGAATAAGGCTCGTTAATGCCACTAGATACACTAAAATTTGCCATTTAGTTCTCCTTTAAATATTAAAGAGCTCCTCCTGTCCAGAAGAACCCTGTTCCAACCTCACCGTCTTGAGTAAATTTCTCCAGTCGGTGGGCTCCAACGTATAAGAATTTATCGGCTACTAAGTTTGACACTCTTCCCTGAGTTTTCGTAAATTCAGCAACCTTTGTATTATCTGCAATGATTTCTACGCCATCGGCAACTACTCGTGTTTCGTTGTTTGTTCCGGCTTTTCGAATATGAGCACCGGTACTATCAGCGTAGAATACTTGATTTTGCGCCTTAATAGCCTCCATCGCATTGTAGGCATCACTGTTAGCTTTATTTGCTAAAGATTGAGCTTGCGTAGCTAAAGACTGAGCTTCTTTACTTGATGTGATAGCTGTTTCGGCTTTATTAGATGCAGCGTTAGCGCTTGACTGAGCTTGGTTAGCTTTATTGAAAGCGTCGGTAGATGTGCCTTGTGCCTGTATAGCATTGTTCATGGCTTTGTTAGCTGTGTCTTGTGCAACAGATGCAGCGTTATTTACAGAATTTATATCTGCATCCACATCCTCAGGAGCTGGTGTCCAGTCTGTAGCAATGTTGCCGAGTTCGAGTTTAGCTTCAGAGAGTGTACAAGTTGTGTTTACATGTGTACTAAACACATAAAATCTAATTTTAGAATGACTGCTTGTTGTTTTAAAAGTTAACGTATGAACACCATTAGTTGTACAAGATGCTTGAACGATATCTCGCCAACCATTGTTTCCACCAATACCAAATCCTATTGTTCCATTTATATTTTTAATGTTTATGGATGCTGTATAAACTGTATTTTGTATCACCGGAGTATAAAAATAGTAAATGCCATATGCGGAGCCATCATTTGTGTTTAATCTTTTAAAAACACCTGACGAAAATTGAACATTTGCTGACGATTCGTTCAGAAATGAAGATAAATCTTTACTTTTAAGAATTAAATTTCTTCCACCAACATTCACGCCCTTTAGCGTGCTGCCTACAGAATATGACGTGCTCCTCGTATTGTCGGTATACGTAATTACAGTTCTAGTCCATAAATAAGGCTTGTCGGCGGTTGTGTCTGGAACGGTTGTAGTCCAGGTACCATTAGGAGTTGAAGTGCCGTTAGCCCAGATTTGATAAGTAATCTCAGTAGACTTCAAACCACGTCCGGGACTTCCATTTTGACCATTCTGACCATTAGTGCCTTGATAGCCTACAGAGTAAGCAGTTGTCTTCTTGCCATCTGAGTAATTCACCACAGTTCTAGTCCAAAGGTACTGACCTTTAGCAACTGATGGTGGATTAGCTACCCAAGTGCCAGTTGGAACAGTTGTACCACTCGAACTAGCTTGATAAGTAATAGCTTGGCTAGTGATAGTGACGGATGTACCGTCTTTACCCGTAGAACCTGGGTCGCCCTTATCTCCCTTACTACCAGTATTGCCATAAACAGCTAATAATAAAACGGTCGTTTGAGATTGACCGTTTGTATAAGTTATTACTTCTTTTTGCCATAGATACTTATTAGTAGCGTCTATCGTTGGCATTGTAGTCGCTGTGATAGAGTCAGCGCTTGGAGCTGTCTGACTTGTTGTACGAGCATAAGTATAGACGATAGACTTAATACCATTACCGGTGGCACCCTTGTCACCAGTATCACCTTTGTCACCTTTAATCAATGACCATGAGTAATCAGAATATGTTGTGCTTTCAGTAGATGATGTTTTGTTATAAGCAACACCCAGGTATTTCTTACCACTAGGGTTATCGCTCATTCCACTGGTAGGAGAATCGGCATATTTAATCCATGTGTAATAGGTCTTACCGTCTGTACCTTTTACACCAGGAATGCCCTGTTTGCCTTGTTCGCCTTTATCACCCTTTGCACCAGTGTTTCCCTGTACACAAGATGGTTGGCTGTAAGAGATAACCCCTGCCTGTGTTACTGCTTTTGATCTACTCCATATATAGTTGTTTTCATTCCATTCAGGCTTTTCTTCACTCCATGTGCCACCATATAACTCTGTTGGCGATTCCGACGCGTACCATTCTGTAGTCACTCCTGCAATACTGTTATTAGTTGCGTCAAGTGCCTTTGTAGCATCCGCTATTGCCTTAGTTACATCTGTATCCGCTAATAATTTCCACGTAAAAGTTCCATCGTCATTTTGCATGAAACGATAACATTTATTGTTGGCATCATAATACAGATCTCCTATGTGGTTTTTTTTCTCTTTTTCATTCCAGTCAACGGCTGGATAATTTAGCAACGTTGGTTTATCTGCACCGCTCCATGTTTCAATCAATCCATCGACCTGATCTTGTAAATTAATCAGTTTCTCTTTGCTATTTGCAATATCATCTGTTATTGATTTATCTAATGCACCGGCTTTGATCGTATTTCCTGTAATGAGATTTCCATTTATGTGTCCAGCCTGGATAAAATCGGCATTAAACTTACCATCAATAGTCCATGCTGAGTTATAAGGACCGGAATAGCCATTGTTTGAAAATGCAATTCCGCTTTTATTTACCCTCATACAATTAAGCATTGTTTTTACATCATTGGTATCACCATAAACAGTTTCTGACGGTTCGTTGTTTGAATAGGTTGTCACTACGTTTCCACCCAATCCGCCAGAAATCTTTAATTGCTGCTCATTGATAACTTGATCCAATTGTGACTTTTGCACAGCTGATTCATATTTTTTTTGCATAGCAACGATAGTCTTCGAAAGAGATGAACTTGTTGTTCCTAGTTCCAAAGTGTCATACCTATCCATTAATGTGTCATATGTCGCTTTTATGATTTCAGCATCAGTCATAATTCCTAGCTTTATAAATTCAATCGGAACCGTATCACCTAAGTACACTGTTTCATCTGAGAAATGTTTATTTTCCTCCATAGATGCAAGCGAAAGAAAAGATACCGTTAAATTAACTTCCGGTACCCCTATTTCTTTTACATATGATTGTGCAGCCACGCGCAATTGTGCTTCTGTTGGTTTATCTTGGAACCTGTAAGCAAAATCTTTTGGAATTGTTCTGTGATATGAGTATTTATCTTTATTTTCAGAATAAATAATCTTTTCAGGAAGTGTCACAACCACATCTTCAGTTTTTGAAACAGTTTCTCCATCAGAAGATGTACTTGTTATTGTTTTTGTACCTTGCCAGTATGGATAAATTCCTGTAACAGTATTTTCAATGGATTCTTCCTGTTTAAGATCAGTCAGATTTTTACCATACCTAATAGATGCACTTTTCTTGTAAACACCTCTATGCTGAGTAAAACGTATATTGAAACGATTAAATTCGTACTCGCCTCTATATGTATCAAGAATAGATCCATCTACTCCACCAAGTAATTCACGAAATGAATGTGGAATAATTTGTTTATACTCAGCTATTGTGCTTTTATCTGTGTAAAGAGTAAACTGACATGGTTCATCCGCATGTTCTTTTAACCCATTCAATGCTTCTACACAAGTATTAGCCGTAAACGGTGATACAGGAATGTAAGAAAGTCTATAACTTATATGTTCAGCATAGATTGTTACAACTCCATTTATTGGTTTTGAAATTTTATAGATTTGAAAAGGTTCGGACTGTCTGTTTGGCGCATGATCTGCAAGGATCAAACGATTCAAAATAATATCAGAAAAATGCAACCCAGTTACAGGATACTGCATAGTCAATTCGTATGATCCGTTAAGTTCTTCCACAACTTTACATGATATAGCATCTGACAAAGCACCAATGCCTTGTGTAATAAACTCCGTTTCCTCTTCGTTATATAGTACTGGAATCATAAATTCTCCTTATAACGTAAAAAATCTAGGAGTGATTTCAACTTTAGAAATCCCTTCACCTAAAACTATGCTATTTTGCTTTTTTGCAACTAGTTCAGGGAAAAGGTGCTCAATGCCATTGTTGTACACAACAACATTATCATTCCTATTTTCAGCACCTTCATAAACATCAAATGTTTCACAGTCAACTTCAATGTAGGCTGTCCCTTGTTTCTTCACTTCAATACGTCCGCTTCCTATGTCAACAGAACCAGTGCCATAAATTCTTACAACTGGTTTACTGTTAAATTTTGTAGGATTTAATAGATCTCCAGATGTCGCAAATGTCTTTATAATTTCTCCGATTTTCAAAAAATGTTGTGGCTTGCATTCAAAAATAAGATCAAATTCGCCTACAGCCAAGTCAGTTACATCTATGTCAAAAGAACCTGAATAACTAGCCAAACGATACTCATCTGGATGATAGTCATCTTCTAGGCGACAGTATCCATTAGAAGATAAAAGCCAAGAACGAATATCCCTGGCTTTTTCTGCAAACTTTCCAGTTGCGTCATAAAATCCTGCTTTAATGGTATAAGACTGATTTGTGTACCTGTCATTGCTTAAAATCAGATCACCGTTTCTTCCAGGTACTGAATAATTTGAAATATCTTTTCCTGAAGAACCATATGTTTGAGAACCGGTTATAAATAGCCCATATGACAAAGAACTTTCTCCGTTAAACATAAATTTTTTTCTTATTGCCATGCTTTGCTCCTTCTTGATGCATCACTATCTATCAACTGGGCTACTCTTCTTGCTAATGCATCAGAATCTTCTCCCTCTCTTTGAACAATCGTAATGGAAACATTAGGAGTGGAAGAATAGTTGTTATATGTATTTGAAGTATTGCTAGGTGCCTGCGCAGTACTAACTAAATTTTCTCTAACGGCATCGTTTAGTGAATCGCTCATAACATCTGCCATTTGAACACCAACATTTCTAACAGCTTTGAATTTGTTTTCAATACCTTTAACATACCCTTCTCCAGTCCATTCGCCGCTTTCTATCAAAACTTTAGAAGGAGAAGCAATCTCAGCTTCGGTATTAGTGCCGGTTATCGCTTGTCTTGCAAGCCTTGCTCCTGCAGTAAAGGCATCACCAAGTTTTGACAGAATACCATTAATAAATCCAGTTGCACTCCATCTTCCTGATTCACCCATATCTTCACTTTCAGCACCTTCCTTTACCTTTTTTGTGCTTTTTTTACCTGTTGCATAATACGTAGGTTCCTTGCTTTCTATAGCTTTGATTTCATTGTCACCGTACTTCTCACCAACCTGACGTCCAGATTCTTCAGCCAAGGCTTCTGCCTGAGAATACTGATCTTTTGCTCGTTCAAGCCTGTCTTGAGCAGCAGAAATCATTTCATTTGTCACACTGGAATCATTGTTTTTCTGCGCTTCCAGTAATAAATCATACTGTTCTTGTGCTTCTTCCACCTGCTTTTTCAAAGCATCTACAGAAGCATTTCCTGCATATTGAAAGTTATTTGTAAGATTATCCAGAGAAGCACTGATCTTCGCAGCATCACCTTCAACAATAGCACTACTTACTCCTTCATAGCTTTTGATAGTGTTCTGATAACTGTTATATGTATCATCAGCAGTAGTCACCGCATCAGACAGATTGTCTAATGTATATTTTGCAGTCTCATATTCAGCCATTGCTTGAGACATAGCATCCTTAGTAGACTGCTGTACCTGTCCGGAATTCTCCATTTCTGCATTGTATCTTGCAACTGCAAGCCTCAAATTTTCCTGTGCCTGTTGAGTGACAGGTAACTGTTCATCAAATGCCTGTTGTGCCTGAAGCTTATCTGCAAGTGCTGTCTGACTGTTCTTAACAGCTTCGGAATACTGTTCTTCATATGCATTCAGCATTGCATTTGCTTTCTTTATTTCAATCTCTGTTTTAATAGCAGAAGTCATGTTTCCATGCTCCTTCACTATCTCTGCCAGCTGATCTTTTTCCATGCCAAGAGCTTGTGCTAAAGAAGTCATAATAGTATTTGCTTCGTCTTCGTAGCCTTGCTTAATTTCTCCGTTGGAGTCAATTAATTCGTCATATCTTTCTGCAAGAGTTCCATAGTTCGCATACAATTTTTCAACAGCTTGAACATTCAAATTAGTTGTTTCAATTGCATCATCATAAGATTCTTTCAAATTGCCAATTTCTTCTACATTACGTTTCATTGCAGTCGAAAGCCCATAAGAAGAATTCAGATTTTCAATATATGCTTCGTTTGATTTTTGCATGGTATCTGCAAGATAAATTGTTGCAGCGCCAGCCGCCATAGCTCCGGCTGTAAATAAAGCTAATGTTCCAGTTGAAACACCTAATCCAGAAGCAAGCCCAGAAAAACCACCACCAACTGTACTAATTGATTTTGATAATAAATTGGTAGAAGTACTGGCGGTTTTAGCCTCAGTACTGGCTACTTTTAAAACCGCATTAAATCCGCCGACCAGTTCCTTTGCTTTAGATATTCCTTTTGCCGCAGTAACAACAGAACCAATTCCTGCTGCCGCAACTGTGCCACTAGGGCCAATTGTATCAATGACTTTTGCAAGAGATTTAAACACTGCCGATAGTCCTTTTACAGCCACCTTAAGTGTTCCTTTGAATGCTTCTGATTTCACAACGTCTTTCAAGGAAGAGATGATGTCTTTTAAAGCCGGTTCAACTTCTTGGAACAGTTCACTTGCCACGTTTTCCCATTCATGTTTTAAGAGTGCAACCTGTCCAGAATAGGTATCCAGTTTTGTTTCTGCCATACCTTCGATTGTTCCGTTATAGTTGCTAACATCTTCTGTTAACTGATTCCAGCTTTCATCAGATGCACCAAGAATTGCGGCTAAACCTGTCATGGCACGCTGACCGGCGACGGTATATTCTATATTCGCCTTTTGCTCGTCAGTCATGTCTTTCATCTTTTCTCTCATTTCAGAGAAAATCTGACTTAATGGTCTTGCTTGTCCATCTGCATCATAAAAACTGATTCCAAGATCTTCGATTGCTTCTCTAGCGTGAGATGTATTTGTTGCAAGTCTGGTAATAATAGATCTTAAAGATGTACCTGCAGTACTTGCTTTAATACCTTGATTTGCCATAGTACCTAAAGCAACGCCAACATCTTCTACAGAATACCCAAACTGTCCTGCAACAGATCCTACGTATTTAAATGCTTCACCCATCATGGAAACATTGGTATTTGAGGAAATAGCTGACTTTGCAAGTACATTAGCGAAGTGATCCGCCTCGTCTGAAGCCATTCCAAATGCCGCAAGTCCATCAACAACAATGTTTGCCATTTCTTCAAAAGACTCACCTGTACCTACGGCAAGATCATTTATGGATGAGATACTGTCTTTAATCTGATCAGAACTATAACCAGCATTTGCCAAAACCGTAGCATACTTTGTAATCTCAGTTGCACTACTTGTGGAAGAAGCCGCAAGTTCTTGGAAATAACCACTTAAATCTTTAATTGTTTCAGAATCTTTGCTTTCCTGCAATACTGCTGCTAGTCCTGCTGTTGCATCTTCTAGAGCAGAGCCAGTTTCAATTACATTTGTAACTAAGTTTTTTAATCCTTCAATTGCTTCTTGGATAGCTTTAGCTGCTAGTTCACCCAAAGCTACTTGAAAAGCCATAGACTTTTCTTTTGCATCGTCTGCACCTTCAGCATAATTCTTTAATTCTGCATCTGTTTTAGCCAGCTGGCTTTGTGCATTTTCTAACTGTGTATTTGACTTATCTATCTCTTTTTCAAGATTCACCTGATGGCTTTTAGCTTCATCAATCTGCGTTCCAAGTTTTTCATATGCAGCTTGAGCACCTTGAACGATCGGAGAATTTTTTCCGTAAGCTTCCGTTAAGCTTTCCACTTTTTCTTTGCATCTTGACTGAACACTTTCAAGCTCTTGAATAATTCTTTTCTGGCCTTCGTTCGCAGAATTTAATGTTTCGATTTTGGATTTTAAAGTAGTAACAATATTCTGATAACTTTGTTGCTTACTTTTTAATTTTTCTAAAGCTGTACTGTAGTTATTTAAATTTGAAGGATCTAATTTAGCGGCTTTGCTATAGTTGGAAAACTGAGTAGTTAATGATTGCACTTCAGCTCTAGCTTTTCTGAGCTGTTCGTTAAAATTGCTCACATTGGCTGTAAGCTCAATCGCCATTCCTAAAGTTTCTTTTGCCACCAAAAGTCACCTCTCTTTCTATAAACGAGCAAGTTTATCAATGTCTTCTTGCGTAGCTTGTCTAACCTGCTGTTCTTTTTCTTCTTTATTTTTTTGTTCGTTAATTTTCACTTTTGTCCTCAAAAAAGAAAAAAGCGTGCTAATCCTTAAACCTCTTATATCTGTCAAAGTTAGATTTAAAGATAAGCACGCTAAAATAAGCTCATCAGAGGTTACTGGTTCTCTTTTTTTTTCGTGGAATCTGTTTCTTCTGCTTTTTTGTCAGCTTCATCACCTAATCCAAAGAAATCAGCATATTCTTCTGCAATAGATTTCTGGTTTCCTTCGTTGAAAAAGAAGCTCATATTTTTTTGAGATTTCATAAACTCACGATAAGTTTTAAAAGCTGTTGGATTTACTGTCTTAATTAACGCATACTCAAGCTTAGCAACAAGATCCAGTGAAGGAACCTGTCCAGTTTCAACGCTGTTCATCAACAAAGCGAATGCCTTTAACAAATCACCCTTCAATTCTTCTTTGTAAATAAGAATAGTTTCTCCTGTAGCCATAATTGGATATTCAACTTTATTAATTGTTACGGTACGCATAATTTCCTCCTATTAATTTACATTTCCGCTTTTTTTTCAGGGACGGTCACAGTTGTGAAGAATGTTTCGTAATTTTCGTCACCCTGTTCAGATACTTGTTTAAAGACGAGCAGATCTTCTACCTGTTCTCCAGAGACAGTAATAGATAGTTTGGAAGTAGTTGGATCAATAGTTTCTTCTTCAGTGTCATATTCTTCGTCTGATTCAACTGCTACGCAGTTGTAAAAACAAAACTTACGTGCTTTAGCATCTGTTTCAACCTGAAATAAAAGAGCAAAGCTTGGTGTTACTGGAGTGTTTGTCTCCAGAATTCCACCACCCTTTGCTTCAATGTATCCTAAGAATTCTTTTAGAATTTCTCTTGGAATGTCTGCAACCTCTAAGTCAATAGTCTGCCCAGACTTGGAATTTGATACAAAATACGGAATATTATCCGCGAAAAATTTATTCTGGCTAGATTCTCTTGCAACTGAAGAACTTACTGCACCAGGAAGTTTTACAGGTGTTCCATAAGTAATCTTTCCGCCAGAAGCTGCAACTGTTCTTGGTGCAAGTGCTACATTACATAATCCGAATTTTACTTTAGACATTATTGTTTCCTTTCTATATATTTCTAAGTATTTTTAAAATGTTCTCTCTGCATCCTTTGGCAAATTCCTCATTTGCAGTAGGAACATCATTTTTGAAAAAGTGATAGTTATTATTTGTGTGACCGTAAGGCGCAAGTTTGTGTGCATCTTCTACAAGATGAGACAGCGTGTATTGCTTATTCCATATAGCTGCGCCTTTGGATCCATCTTTTTTGTTTAGTGGGAGTGTTACAAAATTGTTCACATAGTTAAATCTGTTTCTTTTGATATCTGCATTGGCAGAAGCTTTCACAACTTTTTTCTGCTCATTGCATACTTTCTTTGCTGTTTTCTGGCACTCTTTCAAAAGATTTTCAGACTCCAATTCGTTGAACATTTTGTTCATTCTCTTTGCAAAATCATTTAGATCAACATTCATTCCGTTAGCCATATTTCAACTCCATACGTCACTTTGTATAGTTCTATTTCTTCAAGCCAGTCTGTATCCTTATCGAAAATGTATCCACAATCGTTCAGGAAAGATTCAACCTTTGTTTCTGCTTTCTTTTTTTCTCCGTTTACGGATTTGTTTTTCTGAAAAGCATGAAGATTCACTGCAACGTTATCTCTTCTGATAAAAGGTTTATTATCAGCCATAAAATCCACAGAATTTATTCTTTGGCAAACGATATAAGGTGTTTTCACACCAGTGGATGAAGTTCTTTCGTCATATACCTGATAGCCTGTAGCGTTTTCCAACTCTCTGCAAAACGTCTCATACGACTCAAATTTCTTCATTTTCGTTCTCCTTCATGTAAGGAACTGTTGCTTCGTTCAGATATACTTTGTAGTAATTCGGTTTACCAAAATCTTTAAACTGGATATGGTCAACCTTGTAATACTCACCTTCAATTTCTGCAATGTCTCCCGGAAGAATGGTGTTTCCTTCAGACGGGATGCCTATTGCAATCACTGCACGATTTGTATTCTGACTTGCTTTCAAATAGGTTTCGTAGCTAATAGATTCTCTTGAATAATAAAAATGAGCCTTTTCACGAACTAAGACTCTTTCTTCTGATTCGTAAAAATGGACAATTCCATCATTAAAGACTTTTAAATGGTCCCTAAGATTGCTGTTGTCATATGTTTTATTGTTATGTAGCATTTTCTTTATCCATTTTTTGCTTAATCTTTCCGTAATTACGTAAAGTAAGAAGCTCACTTCGATAGTTTGTTTCAAAATCGTCTACTGCTTTTTCACGTTGGTAAAAGACACGATTTAAAAGAAGCTCATGTGCCAATTGCTCATAAGCTTCTTCTCCATCGATAAAATCAAGATTTCCACCGAAGATGGATTCTAACCTTTTAGCAGATAACTTAATAAACGTTTTTAAAAGGTTATCTCCATTCGGATCACTCCAAGTTATTCCAAGATATGCCTTTATCTCAGACAATAACTTGTTTACCGCATCATCATTTAATACTGACATATCTCAGACTCTCTTAGCCTTTTGTGCTCTTAGTGCTTGTTTCCTGTGTTGCAGCAGTATTTTTTACTTTAACAGTCATAACAGCTGGTTCAAGCTGTGAAATGTCACGTACTAAGAAAGATGTATTATCTTTTGGTGTTCCGTAAACTACAGCACGTGCCTTGAATACACGTACATCATCGAGGAACTTGTAATGGTCAGAATATTCAATCTTTCCGTTTGGTGCTCCAAATCCTGCTGTAGCAAAGTAATTAGGAACAAGTCCGAAAATAGCCTTTCCAGAAGGAACTTCTAAAGACTGATATACTCTGAGAGGCAAATTAGTCAGAGAAACTTTGCCAGATGCATCAGTGTAATAAATGGCAGGATAAATCTTTGTCCAATAGTCAATTGGATTTACAATAAGGTCAATTGTTCCCACTTTACGCTTTCCGTTATCGGACAGCAGTGCAGCAATTCCACCAATAGTCACAGTATTCAATTCTGTAATTGCTGTTGCTTCCTTGTCTTTAGCTGGTGTAGTCTGATTCTCAATATCAATTGTTTTCATCATACCTACAGGCTGTTTCTGGCCTGTACCAGCAATAATTGCTTTTTCAATCGCACGTGCCATAATTTCAGCCAAGTACTTAACTACGAACTGATCCAGCCATGTCATGCCAAGATCAAGCATTGTTTTAGGAACAGGAATCCAACAGGATAGCTTGAACTGAGAAAATTCTACTTTTGCAAATGCAGCATTTGCTTCTTCAGTTACAGGATCGTTCAGATCTCCCCACTTATAGGCATAATCTAAATTCTTGGATAAAATCCATTCTGTTAAACCTTTGGAGTTAACAAAATTAATTGCTCCAAGTAAAGGGTGTTCTCTTGTTACATCTTCGAAGATCTTATTTTCAGTTGTCTTCGGCATTGTAACTTCTGGGCCTGTTAATTTTCCTTCTGCTCTGTCAATCAAAGACTTATAGAAATTCTTTTCTTCACTTGTCAGAGCATTGATTCCTCTGGAAGCTAATACATTTTCATCTGTGATTGATCCTAATTCTTTGTAAGTGCGAAGAACTTCTTCTTTTGTTGAATCAAGGATTTCCTTGTTCATCACTTTGTGGAGCTCATCCACAAACTTTTCTGTGTTACCGTCTTTGATAGCTGAGGCTAGCACTTCATTTGTTTCCATTAATTTGTCTGGATTCATTTTTTAATTTCCTTCCTTTCAATTTCCAGGAACGTAACCAAAAAATTTCTGAAGCTCTGTCTGTTTTGTTTTTTCTACGTTGTCACGCACTTCTTTTTCAGTTACATTCGTGTGTGCCATCTGTAATGTGTCAGCCTCGTTGACTGTCTCACCTTCGTTGACTACCTCCCCTTCCGGTTCGTTGGCTGTCTCAGGTTCAACTATCTCCGCATCAAGATCTTTGATAGCGTTTTTTATCGAAACAAGCTTTGTCAGCTTGTTCTCGAACATATTTGTAGTGGCATCCAAGCCATCTTCTACATTTGATTGTGTGTTCTCAGAATCATCCACAATCTTTGTACATAAGCCATATTTCAGGCATTCTTCTGCAGTTAGATAAGATTCATCATCCAGCAGTTTTCTTAGTTCTTTCTCTGTTCCTTTAAACTTAGACATGTATGCTGAAATCACCACTTCATTAATCTTGTCCAGATCATCCGCAACCTTTCTTAGTTCTTCAGAATTTCCCATTGCAACAGTCCATGCGTTATGAACCATCTGCATAGAACTTTTAGGCATGTATATTGCATTGCCTGCCATAGCAATAACACTGGCTATAGAGCAGGCAAAGCCGTCAATAAAAACGCGAACATATGCCCGCGTTCTTTTTAAGATGTTATAAATTGCAATTCCTTCGTTTACAGATCCACCAGGAGAATTAATATAAATGTTTACGGTAGGAATGTTTTTGTTTTTACCTAAGATTTCTTGTAAGTCTTTAACACTCGCTACACTATTTTCTTCTTTTTCTGAATCTGGAAAATCGAAAAAGCTTTGACCAATTTCACCATGAATATTTACAACTAAGGATTTTTCTTCACATTTTGCAGTAATCATTCTTTATTCTCGCTTTCTTCGTTTGCTTTTTGTTTTGTGGTGTTGTTATCTCCAACTTGTCCACTTTCATAATTAATGCTGTTCGTTGGATCCTCTAAGTAGGACTCTCCGACAACTGCATAGTTTCGTGTAATAAAATGAACATCTCCGATTTCTTCATCAATCAGCGGTTCATTAAGCTTTGTTCGCAAGTCATTAATGGAATACACACCAGATGAAATGACGTTATTAGAAATGCCGGCAACACTCACAACATCAAGATGTCTTGCACCTGTGGTATCCAGCCTGCAAAATGTTCCTTTCGAATAATCATCGTATCCATACCATCTTCTGTTAAATGCCTGGCTGATCAAGCTTGAAATTCCATCCAATGAGAATGTCAGTAAATTCTCCAGATCATCTTTCTCAAAATCTCCTAGCATGACGGATTTTGGTATATTAAAAGCTCTTCCAACTTTTGAAAGAGCTTCGTCATTAATCGAATTCACGCTTTTATTTGCTACAGATGCATTTTGCCCTAAATCTGCACCAGCTGAAGTCTGTGTCAGTTTCATCCCAGCATAAATCGGAATGATTGCTTCCTTTCCGGCAACAAAATTTTTGAAACTATCATTTGTTATTTGCTGAATATGTGCTTCAAAATCTGGTTCTGCAGTTGCTGTCTGATCAAGACTTAATACATATTTTTGCCTGTATGTTCCTGAACGAATAGCATTTTCAATAAGCGCTGCATATTGTTCTCTGAGCATTTTAAAAATATAAGATAATTCACTGTTTGAATATTTTATATAAATAGCTTTGCTTCCAACAAATACTCCTTTTAATGGAATACCGCCATCATCGAAAACATCAATTTCTACATTTTTAAATGCCGCTTCATAAATCTGAGTAGGATCTCTTTGAAAATCAGAAGCTACATATAATCCTTGGCCAGTTTTTGAGTTCAACACATCCATACTTACAATCAGCGCATCATGATTCGGATTAAGAATAAGACGTCTGACTAACTGTTTTTTAAACTCTGCAGCGCTTTGATTCGGATTTGCTTCTACATTCAGCAGATAGTAATTTTTTTCTTTAATCTCATTCCCTTTTCGATATGTTTTAAACTCACATTTTGAAAGCAATGTTCCTAATGTTTCAGCAACGATATCCAGTGCAAGCCTGTAAGACCACAGCTCCTGTATAGTTTCTGACGTATCTTCCTCGGAAGCCCAGTCGTTCAACGAAACTGTCTGTTTATTTCCAAAAAGTGCTTTTTCTAAAAAATCTGTTATTCTTCCCATTTAATACCTCATGAAACTATTACTGCTTTAAATAAGTTTGGATTAAGCTTAGAATTTTCTCGTAAGTTAGGTTCTTCTGTCATTGCATGAGCTAGTGACATGAACGGATCGTTTTTTCTAGATTTCGGTTCAATTTTTCCGAATGTATATGCACCCGTTTCTGAATACATTCCTTTAGTGCCATACGGAGTAATTTTTGTGTTATTAGTTGCCCATCTAAGCATAGGGTTATCACCCCACACCCATTTTTTATTTACAAAGGCACTACATATAACAGGCTGTGTTCTTCCAACGTCCAAAGGACGAACTACCTTAAGATTTTTTACTTTTGTAGTAAATCCAATGTTTGCCAATCCTTCCATGAAAATAGACAGTTTAAAAGAGTCTAATACTACGCTCTGAACAAGATAATTGCGTTTCAGTTCTTCTATGAAATCAATAATCAATACAGGCGGAATCTCTGGCCCATCAATTAATGTGACAAGCCCCATTTCCGCCAATCTAGGGAATTGCGATTTGAATTTAATACGCGACATATCCTTACTTTGCATACATATCCATGTATGATTCAGAACAACGAACTTTCCGTCTATCTTGAATAATGCACTTACACTTGCAAAGTCGGTTGTTTGAGCGGTATCAATTCCGACAACACAACGTTGCCTTTTCAGCTTTTCGTAAGGAATAGGCACGTTTGTTTCTTTGATTAGCTCATAATCAGCCACTGCCTGTGCACTTTGCAAAGACGGAAGATTCATACGCTTTGCCATAAAGCCAGGCAGAGTTGCTGGAGCATCTTTCCACTTGTTGTAATCCCTTCTGGTTTCATCCAGAAGATTTGGAAAGTATTGCAAAGATGGATTCGCCTTGTACCAACATGATTCGTCATTTGCTTCTGATTTATCATCAATTCTGCAAATGAACGGTAGAAAACCTACATCTGTAGTTTCTTCATTCAAAACATCTTCTGCTTGTGCCAGTTCATCATCAAGAACACCCTCTCTTACATGGCCATTTGTTGAAAAATATATTGATCTAGGATTGGCCACTTTTCCTAAACCTGTCAGGAATACGTCAATGTTTGCATACTCCTGATATGCATGAATTTCATTCAGAATAACACACCCAGAACGTAATCCATCCTTACCGGAAGCGTTATTTGTATGTCCTGTAATCTTTCCTCCATTTTGCAGTCCTCTAATCGTTTCTTTTGTCCAATGAAATGAAGCTTTGTTTGCCTCTTTATACTTTGGATTTTCAAGGAAACGCACAGCATCCTCAACAGGCTGAATTGACTGCCTTTCGTTATTTGCACAGATATCAATGTTGTAATCTTTTACAGGATTGTTTTTGGAGGTGAGGCATAAAGAAAACCACGCTATCATGCCATCTTTGCCTGCTCCTCTGGCAAGCATAACTAATGCATGATTCCAACGTGGCCTTCCGTCTTTAACATAATATGTGCATAGAAATAAACAACATAAGTATTTCTGCCATGGAAACAATGTAGGAAACATTGCTTTTCCAATATTTATGTAGGCATTGTACTGTTTTGTGTCTACATAAATATCGCCTTTGGCAAAAGCTTTACGAACTAATGCTGCTAATTTATGTTGATCTTTACCAGCTTTTTTTGGCTTGTCAGACTCAACCATTTTCAGGTATCTTTCAACATCTCTAGGAATTTTAATTGTAGGCTTAGGACTACCAGCCCTTTTCTTCACCATCTAATGAAATTCCTTTTGTTTTTTCCTGTATCCATTGTGCCGCCTTTAAAAGCATAGAAGCATTTTTGTTAAATGCGGCTACAGCAGGATTTACAATCGGAGCACCTGTTCTAGGGTTGGTTGACATATATCCATTCTCTTTAATATCTTTCCAGAGTGCATCATTCATCTGAGCCATTCGATTAAAATCCGTCATCTGTTGAAACAATAGAGCGTCTTTGCTCAATACTGGATCTTCAGCAATAACCCTACTGAAGTTTTCAAACATCTTATTGTAGTCTTGCTTTACTATTTTTTTAGCCATAAAGATTCCTCCTCAATCCCATCGCTCTGTATTGGTGAATTCTTCTTTCTTTGTAAAAGATCTCGATCTATGTGTTCTCTCATGAATTTCTTCATGGCATTGATTGCAAAGAGAAATAAGATTTCTTTCTTTTTTTCCATTCACGGTAACAAAAATAGAGTATTTCCATTCAGGATACTCCAATAATTCAAAATTGTGATGAACTAAAACAGCTTTAGTTCTTCGTATTGGTCTTCCGGGAACTGGTTTGTACTTTCCTAAACATCTTTGGCACAAACCTTTGTCCATTTTCAGGACTTTTTCTCTGACTTCCTTCCATTCTTTAGTTTTATATGGTTTATTTCTTCTTTCCATAACTCTATAAATAAAAAATAAGCAATAGGCAAAGGTAAATCCTATCACAAGATTTTTGGTGGGAGGTACACCCTGTAAGAACAGCCGAAAACCAACAATAAAGCACTGAAATTACACCACGTAGATATAAAAAAAGACGACTTTCTGTCCGGAAAAAGCCATCTTCCTATCAATCTACGATATTGTTATAGCATGGTTTTTGGTGAAACGCGTATTCATCTTGATTTTTTTGGTGCCTCCATGGCGCTATTTCACGCACACGTGAGGACTTTCTGTTTTGCGGCGGTGGGTCACGACAAAACAGA
>ERZ1034917.707-NODE-707-length-27611-cov-4.223073_pt1 | contig 27611 bp, 25 predicted proteins | sample MGYA00520605_ERZ1034917 | MGnify/ENA primary metagenome ERZ1034917 (study PRJEB33766, sample SAMN09781784) | gut metagenome | biome: gut microbiome | host: Homo sapiens | place: Madagascar | study: EMG produced TPA metagenomics assembly of the PRJNA485056 data set... | reverse complement strand
GCCTCATAAGCCTCCGCATAAGGAATCATCACAATTTCACTTTGACTGTTCAACCGAGCTTTGACAAACTTCGCCAATTCTAAAATCGTAATACTCTCCTGACTGCCGATATTATAGATCTGACCGATACTTTCCTGATTTTTCGTCAAATCATAAACAGCCCGGATTGTATCCTGAACATGGCAGAAACAACGCGATTGCAACCCATCTCCAAATACACAAATCGGCTCATTTTTCAAGGCGGCACCAACAAATCGCGGAATCACCATCCCGTATTGCCCAGTCTGGCGTGGGCCGACTGTATTAAAAAAACGAACGACGGTCCCGGGCAGCTTCTGCTGCCGGTACAATGCCATCAAATAAAATTCATCTAACAACTTGCTGCATGCATATGACCAGCGGCTGTGCGTAGAAGCACCAATGAGCAGGTCATCCGCTTCATTGAAAAGCTCTTTGGTTGATTTCCCATATACTTCACTGGTTGACGCCAAAACTACGCGCACATGATGTTTTGCCGCAGCAAGCAACACCCGTTCTGAGCCATGAATATTGTTCTGAATTGTCTGCATCGGGCTGTGAACAACCAGTTCTACTCCCACCGATGCAGCAAGGTGCACCACAACATCGGCAGCAGCTACCAGCTCATCAAGATTTTGGCAGGTCATGATATCATCTTGAATAAAGGTAAAATTCGGACAATTCGTCAAAGCGTTTATATTCTCCAGAGAACCTGTGGAAAGATTGTCAATGGCTACCACAGAATGATTCTCGCGGCACAACAACTCCGATAAATGCCCCCCGATAAAACCTGCCCCTCCTGTGATCAAATAACGCATTCCCTGCCTCCTTTAAAACGATCAGCCATTACTGTTCCTGTTGCTTCGTCACGTGTTTGAAAATCCGTGTTCCCCAAACCAACACCGGCACACCGACAATATAGCCATTCACCAAAGCAACCACACTGATAACCGGAGACACTGCCACTGCAATAATCATCGCCATAAAACAAAGCAACCGTTTTCGATTGCGCCGAATGGAAAAAATCCATTTCCCAACGTGGGGATAAGGAATGTTACTGACCATCAACAGTCCTAAAATTGCTGCATAAAACGGCATAATGAACATCAGATGCGCCTGCGGCCACGAAAATTCCTTGAAAAAAAGTATAATACTACACAACGCCGCAGCTCCTCCAGGTGATGGCAAACCGGAAAATTTATCAGAACTTTTGTGTTCCACCATCGCGTGAACATTATACGTAGCCAGACGGAGTGCCGCCCCGCCCAGGTAAACTCCACTTAAAGAATAAGTCATAAAGTTCTGCCACCTGGTCATATCCGGACAAAGAGAATGTGTCAAAATCACCGATAGCACAGCAGGCGCCATCCCGAAGGTCACCATATCTGCCAGAGAATCCATCTGTATTCCGTGCATGCTCGCCGCATTGAAGAGACGCGCAGCCAATCCGTCCAACGCATCAAAGACCATGGCAAAGAGAATAATCCAGGCACTGGTAGCAAAAACTGCCATCGGATTTCCTGTCTTTTCATACACTGTCAGCGTATACACCACTGCAATGAAACCACACAGAGAATTACACAATGTCAAAGAATTTGGAATCCATTTCAAATACCGGTTTTCTTTGACAAAATTACGAACCTTCGTTTTCACAGATCCTCCAGAAGACGCACGATTTTCACTTGAGAAAAATGATTGTTATTTTTTGATCCGCACCAAAACTGTTTCGCCTGCCTTGACTTTATCTCCAATCTTAGCGGCGACCTCAAACCGGTCATCAACAGGAACGTATAATTCAGTTCTGGAACCAAATTTGATCATTCCGTAAATATCACCTTTGGCAAATTCACTGCCGGACGATGGTGGACAGACAATACGACGGGCAATTGCGCCGGAAATCTGACGCACAGCCAGTGGAAATGAGAGCCCTCCTGCTTGGCCAATTCCAGCCAGGGTCATCGCTTCATTTTCACGTACACACCGACTGTCACGAGCATCGTAATAACGTCCTTTACGATAAATTTTGGTCAATACCTTCCAGTCTGCCGGAGCACGATTAACATGAACATTGAAAACGGAAAGAAAAATACCGATCCGTAACGCTTTCCCGGTAAACGGCTCCTGCGTAAAGTCATCAACCACTTCAATATCTTTCACTGTCCCATCTGCCGGGCTGGACAGTGCAAGAGGATCTGATACAATTTTTCGGGTGGGCGATCGGAAAAAGCCAACTACTGCAATTAGCGCCAGCAATGCCAGCACCAATATTATCCAGCCTGCAACACAATTCCCCTCTGCGATCAGGAAAACTCCATATGCAATCAGCAAAAACAACAAAGCACCGCCAGCTCCCCACTCCCGGAGCCCATATTTTGTCAACGTCATGAATAAATCCTTTGTTATTGCCTGCCGCACCCCGGGAAAACTCCCAGCACGGCTACCGTTCTGATTATTTCATACTATACAGCCATTCCTGATTTGAAACAACCCGCCCCAATGGCAAAACGAGATTTATTTCACGTTCCCAGTGCTTATCATTTTGAACAACTCTCGCCGTTTCAACAATTTCCGCTCCCGGCGTTTTCGGTAAGATTCCACTAAAAATCTGGTAATAAAATATCCGGGAACCGCTGAAATAACAGCAAAGCAGAAGCCGCCGACAAAAAAAGATGCCGCCAAATCTCCACCCAATTCCCACAATGCAGTAAACCCGGTCACATCTGCCTGCCGAGAGAAAATTGATTCAAAATTCCGGGAAATTTCTCCCAACGGCACATGCCTGCCCAGCAACCGCCCGCCGATGTAGCATTGCAGCGGGTAAATAAAAAAAATTGTGACATGGTTGGTTACAAAAGTAAACGCCAGAGAAAGAATTTTTTCTGCTTTAAAGATAAAGGCCAACACCAGTGCCACCGGCATCTGCCCTCCAAAAGGAACCATGAAACCGACAAAAAGCCCTACACTTACACCTCGGGCAATATAATCGGCACTTCCACCGCGACAAACCAGCTGCAAATAAAGGTACTTTCTGCCATACGTAGTAAAACAGCGTTTTATCATCGTACCAACATTATGCCAGTATGCACGTGTAAATACTCCCGGAGATTGCCTTTTCTGCCCGTTGCTCATACTCTCATCTCATTCGGGATTGCCGTATAGAAAACACCACGCTCCTGTACTTCCTTGTGAATTTGCCCGATGTCAGCCAAATGAATCAGGGCATGCTGGATATCCTGTTCTTTTGCGCCCAACGCAACCGTTAAATCTGGTAGAGTGACTGGTCGGCGTGACGCTAAATCCATAATTTTCCTGCGCAAGTCCCGACAATCTCCTACAGATCGCAAAGAATTCAGATGATATTGGAATGCGCCAACCGGTTCAACTGCGACGATTGGGTTGAGGATTTCCAGAAAAAGTGCCAGAGTCGCTGCCGATGCTGGTTTCAAATCTTTTACAACGCCCGGTCGGTCAAGAGTATTAAGCTGCACTTTTTCCACCTTAAGTTGTCTGATAATTTCCGCAAAGCGATGAGCCGACGCTTCGGAATCATTGTATCCGGGCGCAACAAACAACTCAAGAATCACCCGGGCGTGTGTTGTCTGAGTAAAATGGATCAGATTCTTCAAAAAACAGTCATATTGCAACGTCTCTGGAGGCCGATTGACTGCTTTGAATTCCTCTTCATTGGACGCATCCAGTGATGGAATAACCAAGTCCACCTGATCCAACTGACGGCATAGCTCTGAATCTCCCAGCATCGTGCCATTTGTCAGTAGACAGATACGATAGTTGCTGTGCTGTTTAATATAGGCAATCACATCACCTATCCGACTGTTCAAAGTCGGTTCTCCTGCTCCGGAAAACGTGATGTAATCCAATTCGGGATGTCGTTCAAACACCTTGGCCAGTTGTGCGTTTACTTCCTCTACGGGTACATATTCCCGACGTTCCGTAGTTAAATTGTCTGTCTTCCCGGCCTCGCAATAGATACATTCGTGGGAGCAGGTTTTGGCTGTGACCAAATCCACCCCCAGAGATATCCCAAGCCGTCTGGAGGCAACAGGTCCGAAAACATATTCTCTCGACATTTTTAGTTTTTCCGTTTCAAAATCGGCAGAAAACTGCTATAGTTTAATCAATTGTTTTTTGAATTGAATAATTATAGTTTTTGATTATGTTTTTTCAATCCTCGGAGGGATCTTTCTTATGATTAATTGGCCTCATATCTATTTTTTTGCATTTCTCGGAGGCGCAGCACTGTCATTAATGTACACTCCCATTTTTCAAAAACTTGCGGAAAAAATAGATCTGATGGATCGTCCGAAATCTGAAAAACATAAAGGCCATGCCAAAGCAATTCCCCTATTGGGAGGAGCCGCTATGTGCTGTGCATGGCTGACCGCCATCGGGATTGCTGTCGGCATGATTGACAGCGGAGTTGCCTCCTCGATCTCTGAGGGATTAAGGGAATATTCCCGCAATTTCCTGGATTCCTCCCTGCGGTTAGGAGTCATTGTTTTCGGGGCAGTACTCGTGATGATGCTGGGAATTATCGATGATAAACATCATCTTTCTGCTGCAGTAAAATTCGGAGGACAATTCCTGGTTGCGTTGCTTGCCGTTCAATTTGGAGGCATTAAAATCAGTTGTTTTATCGATTCAGAATTGATCTCAACAGCGGTCACAATTTTCTGGTTCATGGTATTGATGAATTCCATCAACTTTTTTGACAACATGGATGGACTTGCGGTCGGAACGGTTACTATTGCCATGGGATTCTTTGCACTGGTTGCCACTCTCCACCAACAATTTTTCATTGCTACTTTCGCGGCTCTCAACTGTGGAGTATGCGCCGGGTTCTGGTTCTACAACAACTCCCCGGCAACCATTTTCATGGGAGATTCCGGCAGCCATTTCCTGGGATATTTAACAGCGTGCGTCAGCGCCAGCGTTACTTATTTTTCGCCGGAGTTCTCCCTCTCCCGCTATCCAATCCTGTTTCCTCTCTTTGTGCTCGCAGTCCCTCTTTTTGACACCCTGTCTGTGGTCGCAATCCGTACCATTAACCGCAAACCGTTCTGGATCGGTGACCACAATCATCTTTCCCACCGCCTTGTTCGTCTGGGCATGAGTCGAAAGTACGCGGTCATGCTGATCCACCTGTTAATGCTGGTTGTCAACCTCAGCGTCCTGCCCTTAATCTGGGCAGAACACGCTACTGCACTTGCAATCCTTGCTCAACTGGTGATTCTGTTCGTGTTTTTTACGCTATTGCTGAACTGCCATCGTTCCCTTCCCCCGCAGGGAAATAATGACAACCCCAAAAATTAAATACGGCATCTGAACCGGATTTCCCCGTTACAGGATTTCCCGGGACTGGTGGGAATTTTGCGGGAAATACTGTCTTCTCCAAAACCATACAAAACTCAATCCGATCAGCCAGATTGCGCCGGCAAGTGCCAACGCATATTGCCAATACCATCCATCCTCATGCCACCACAGGAATATATCAATTCCACAGAGCACAAGCGGAATTAACCCAGCCAGCAACCGCAACCAGTCGGCAGTACGGGCAAATAACAACAGAAAGAAAAAAACATTCAGTACCGGGAGATAAATCAACAACCGTGAAGTTTCCGGACGTTCTCTTCGATGCAGTTCCCCGGCGATAATTCCGCCAAGATAATCCAATCCCAGCAACCCGATGCCAGTCCACCACAAATACGGGACACCATCCTGAATGCCACCAACAACCAGAATAACACCAATTGCGCCGAAAACCATCAACATGACTGCCCTTCCTGCGGGAAAAATCCCTCTCAGAAGCATAACAATAAAGTAGAGGATATTCGCCACCGGGATGCAGCCGGCAATTCCGAGGGCTCGATTCAAATCCTGAAATTCTCCAGGAAAATCCCCGCCAGTCTCCGCTCCGATTTTCTTCACTGGTCTGGCCTGTTTTCCTTTTTTCTGTTTTTCCGGCAATTTTCCTGCCATTTCGCGGAGTTGAAAAAGAACATTATCGCAACGAAGGCTGAATTCAGAAAAATCCAAGGGCGGATCCAAGAGCCCATCTCCGTGTACGGTCTTGTTGCGAATGGAAGCAATGTAGTGCAAATCAGCAGTCAATTCAGGAGATAATTTTGTCCCGAGTTCTTCGGTCGCCGTATGAATGCCTCCTGCATTTTCAGCCCCGAGCGCTCTTAGCCGCATCTCGATCTCACGAGCATAAAAAATAATTTTCCCGGTCTCTTCGGGCGTAAGCATCTGCGGTGTCATGATTCTCCCTTTCAAAAGAGCTTATGCTCATTCATACTGAAAAAACTGGTTTTGCTGACAATCAGATGATCGACAATTCTGATATCGAGATCAGAAGCTATCTGACGTAATAAAATAGACAATTCAATATCTTCATTAGAAGGATTACACACGCCGCTGGGATGGTTGTGAATCAGAACAAGTGACACCGCTCCCAATGATAAAGCCTTATGAATCACATTGCGCGGGTAAACTGCGGTGCGATCCACTGCGCCTTCGGTAATATCATATTCCAAAAGATGATTCTGGGAATTCAAATACAGCACCATGAACGACTCGTTGCGCCTTGCTCCAATTTTCATGCGGGCAAAATTAACTGCGGATTCAGAATCGGCAACAATATCTACATCCTTACTTTTACGCGACAGATAATCATTCATCAATTCCCGCAATAAACGCAGCAGCACAGCCGCATTTTCCCCAATACCGGGTTGTTCACACAACTCCTTTACCGAAGCATCCAGTACTGCGGGCAATGAACCGAAACGAGCCAAAAGCTGTTTGGCAAGAGGTTTGACATCGCGGCGGGGGATCGCATACGTCAAAAGCAATTCCAGCTTCTCATAATCCAGCATACCTTCCAACCCACCACGGCAAAACCGCTCACGTAATCGTTGTCGATGGCCTTTGCGCGGATCTGTAACCTCTTCAGCCATGGTCAACTCCTATTTGCGGTGCAAAACACTGAAAACTTCAAAATGCGCAGTACGAGGGAACATATCGATTGCCCGAATCACTTCGATATCAAGCCCGTATTGAGCCAGGATCCGCAAATCCCGGCACAACGTTGCCGGGTTACAGGAAATGTATATGACAGTTTCCACATTGCTTGCGCCGATAGCGTTAGCGGCTTTGCGCGCCAAACCGCCGCGAGGCGGATCAACCAAAAGCGCAGTACGCCCGCTGACTGACGCAAGGATCTGTGGCAAATATTCCGCGGCATCCATCTCCAGGATTTCCGCATCAGCGCAGCCACATCGAGAAAGATTATAATTTGCCGCGGCAACTGCGGCAGCGTCAATTTCCACTCCGCGCACTACAGGGATTCCAGCACGAGCAGCAGCACAGGCGAAATAGCCGGAACCACAATACGCATCAATTAACACACTGTAATTTCGCCGTTTCAAATACGACACGACTTCATGGCGCAACGCTGCTGCGCCAAAGGGATTAACCTGAAAAAAACTCCCGGCGGGAATAGAAAACAGTTCTCCATCAACGTTGTCTTTGAGCCAGGACATTTTTGTATCCGGCTGGTTGCGCCAGTATACCACTCCGTTACATTCCGTGTACTGCAATGTCACATTCATACGGTCGTGCAGAGAATGGTAAAAACTTTTATTGCTGCGAAGTTCCGCCAGCTTGTCGTTAATTTCCCGATGTGCCAGTGGACATTGTGCAATATCAACAACTGTCGTATTATCGCTTTTAAAGTACCCGATATCGATATCTCCGGCCGCGCGATGTACATGCAGGACAATTTTATTACGATAGTGGTACTCCTGCCCGGAGGCGATTGGGGGCAACACTTTTTCAGCGTCAGTCACACCAAGGAGTGGACGCAACTGCCCCAAAAGCTGACTGTGCTTGAGTTCACATTCACGGCGATATTCCATGTGCTGATAAGAACACCCCGGGCAGCGTCCGAAACAGGGACAACGCGGTTCGATACGATCTGGAGAAGGCTCCAGTATTTTTATCGTTTCCGCCCGGCAATAATCTTTTTTCACTTTGATAATTTTCCCGGCAACTACTTCACCGGGAATTGTTCCGGGCATAAACACTACCAGGCTGCCAAGCCGGGCAATACCGTCGCCGCCAAATACAACATCCTCGATTTTTGCCTGAAAAAGGTCTCCGATTTTCACTTTATTCGCGTCCCGTATGCCTTGGTCATTTCGCAATCCGCTTCCATATTTTTCAATCGGGATAAAGATTGCAGGAAGAAAAAAATCATAATGATCTTTCAATTGACAAGATTATTTTATACTATAGGCTGGGAATCTTTTTTTTCACATTCTGGAGCCGAAATTCTGAAAAATTTGTCAAAAAAAACATTTCAGCAGATGACAGAGAGCAATTGAAATGGTATTTTAAAAGAATAAATGATCTTAACACATACCGGCACCGGAACACCACCGGCCTGTCGGATAACCCTTGAACCCGGGAGTCGTATTATGCAGGTTCCATTGCTTGATTTGCATCCGCAGTACCAGAGTCTCAAAGAGGAATTTCTTAAAGAAATTGCTGAAATTTGTGAATCTCAGCGTTTTATCCTCGGCAATAAGGTAGAAACTTTTGAACAGCAGGCTGCCGCTTATTGCCAAAGTGCTTATTCCTGCGGAGTGACGTCCGGATCAGATGCGTTGATCATCTCTCTGATGGTGGAAAAGATTGGCCCTGGAGATGAAGTCATTACCACACCATTTACTTTTTTTGCCACTGTCGGTGCAATTGCCCGCGTAGGAGCAACTCCGGTTTTTGTGGATATTGACCCGGTCACCTTCAATATTGATCCGGCAAAAATCGAAGAAAAGATTACCTCTCGGACGAAAGCAATCATCCCGGTACATCTTTTCGGGCAGTGTGCAGATATGGATCCCATTCTGGCAATAGCAGAAAAATACCATCTTGCCGTTATTGAAGACGCCTGTCAGTCAATCGGTGCAGAATATAAGGGCCGTCGCGCCGGCTCCATGGGAACTTACGGCTGTTTCAGCTTCTTCCCAAGCAAGAATCTTGGTTGCTTCGGCGACGGTGGGTTAGTGACCACCCAGGACGAAGCAAAGGCAAAATTACTGAAAATTTATCGCAACCATGGGCAGAGCGGTACGTATATCCATGAATATGTCGGCGGCAATTTCCGTCTTGATGCCCTCCAGGCCGGCATACTTTCAATCAAATTGCCGCATCTGGATTCCTGGACTGAAGGACGCCGCAGAAACGCAGAAGAATACCGGAAACTTTTTGCTGCCAGTAAACTGGGCGATAAAGTCTCCCTTCCAGCTGAAGCAGATTATGGTGTCCGGCACATTTACAATCAGTTCTGTATCCGTGTAGCCGATGGGCGCAGAGATGAATTGAAAACGAAACTGCAGGCTGCCGGAGTCGGGTGCGCGGTTTACTATCCGTTGTCTCTGCATTTGCAGGACTGCTTCAAAAAGCTTGGCGGAAAAGTCGGCGATTACCCGGTCAGCGAACAGGTTTCCGGAGAAATCATGGCACTGCCGATTTACCCTGAATCCACTACAGAACAACGTCAGTATGTCGTTGAATCCATCGAAAAGGCCCTGTGCTGACGCATGAGCAAATACGCGGAAAATGAACGCGAATTCAAACGACAGAAGTATTCGCGCCTGTTAAGTTATGCCCGTCCTTATGCGTGGAAACTCACAATTGGAATCCTCGCCGGCTTTCTGGTCGGCGGGTCGCTTTTTTTTGCGTTATTGATGGTTCCGCAGCTGACCCGGGTCTTTGACCCCGGGCAGCAATCTGCGCAGGTAGATCAGGCCCTGGTTCTCTATCAACGGCAGCGTGCTGAAGCAATCCAGTTACTCAATGAACTGCCGAATACAGAAGCCAGCCACGAAAAAGTTCTGGATCAAGTTTTCAAACCGGAAGAAGATACGGATAAAGAACTTTCCAAGATGCTTTCCCAATTGAAAGATGCTGCCGAAAAATATCATCTTCCACTGGATGTCGAAGGGATCAACATTAGTTTGACGTGGCCGTTCCATTATACCATCGTTGCAAGAAATGCCAATGGCGGGATCGCATGGGAATTTTTTGCGATATACATGGTTGGCTTTGTCCTGGCCTGGACGTTAAAAAACATTGCAACCTATATCAACCGTTACTATACCCGTTGGGTTGGTGCCAGAGTCGTTGCCGACCTGCGAGATGAAGTCTTTGAAAAATTACTGAACCAGTCTCTGCGCTTTTACGGTAAAATGGACGTCGGACACCTGATCAGCCGCTGTTCTAATGACACGGCATCCATTGAAGCATCTGTTGCCAATGTCATTGCAGATGCGACTCGCTGCCCGATTGAAATCCTTGCCTGTATTGCCGCAACTGTCGTCGCCTGCCGGCAATATGACAACTACATGCTGCTGATCATTCTTTTAATTGGTATGCCGATTGTCATTCTTCCAATCATCATTCTCAGCAGAAAAATCCGTAAAACCTACAAAAGCTCCTTTGCCAAAATTGCAGAAGTCACCTCACGCATGCACGAGGTGTTCACCGGTATCCTCGTGGTAAAAGCCTATGATATGGGCGAAGCAGAAAACAAACGGTTCCAGGCAATCAACCGCAAATACTTTCGGACCATTATTCACGCACTGAAATTGCAGTTGCTGATGGCACCGCTGATGGAAGTCGTCGCCGTAGCGGCGACACTGGTATTCCTGCTCTACAGTTACCAACAGGGAATTTCCTTGACGCAACTGGTAGCCATGTTGACACCGGCTTTTATGGCCTATGAGCCAATCAAGTCCCTATCCAAAGTGGTTCCTTACTTTCAGAAAAGTATGGCTGCAGCGGATCGCTACTTCGACCTGATTGATACGGATACCGCGTTAACCGAAAAACCGAATGCCATTGAACTGAAAAAGTTTGAAGATAAAATTTCTTTCGATCACGTCACCTTCGCCTATTCAGATCGAAAAATCCTCAATGATATTTCCTTCGATATTCCCAAAGGCTCTGTCGTCGCCGTTGTAGGCGAAACCGGATCGGGCAAAACTACCATTGCCAATCTTATCGCGCGTTTTTACGACGTGGAATCCGGGAAAGTCACAATTGACGGCACGGATGTTCGGGATTTCCGGATTGGATCCTTGCGCAAAATGATCGGAATTGTTACTCAGGACGCAATTCTTTTTAACGACACCATCGCAAACAATATTTCCTATGGCTGTCCCAACGCTTCCCGGGAAGAGATCATAGAAGCGGCAACGCAAGCCAATGCACATCAATTTATTGTCGATGGCCGTCACCCGTTGGGCTACGATACAGAGGTTGGCGAAAAAGGGTTCCGTCTTTCCGGCGGAGAAAAACAACGTATTGCCATTGCCCGAGCCATTCTCAAAAATCCTCCGATTTTGATTCTCGACGAAGCAACCAGTGCTCTTGATACCGTTACGGAACGGCTGGTTCAGGACGCCTTAAACCGCGTCATGACTAACCGTACTGTTTTTGCCATTGCACACCGCTTGAGTACAATTCAAAACGCAGACTGCATTATCGTGCTCAAACATGGAAAAATTATCGAAAGCGGAACGCACGAAGAACTGCTGAAATTGAATGGTGCGTATAAGCGCCTTCACGACACTCAGTTTGGAGCAGATGTATAAATCTTGAAAACGCTTCATTTCATTGGAATTGGCGGAGCCGGGATGGCTCCGCTGGCAGAGATTTTTCTGGAACGCGGATATCGAATCTCCGGATCTGATCTTGTCAGCAACGCAAAAACCCGCCACCTCGCACAATGCGGCTGTAAAATACACATCGGACACAATGCAGGAAATATTTTACCAGAAACAAACCTTGCAGTTTTTTCTTCGGCAGTAACACCGGACAACCCGGAATACCGGGAATGTGTCTGCAGAGGGATCCCTCTTCTTCGCCGCGGGGAACTGCTGGGGAAACTCGGGAAGCTGTATCAAACTACTTTTGCGGTTTCCGGCGCCCATGGAAAAAGCAGTATTTCAGCGCTTCTTGCCAGAATGCTTTCCGACGCTTTCCCCGGGACCGGTTTTATGATCGGAGCACAATTACAAGATGGTAGCGAACCTGCCCGTTCCGGTGACGGGTCGTTCTTTGTTACGGAAGTTGACGAAAGCGATGGCACGCATACAGCATTTACAGCCACCTGTGCCATTATTCCCAATCTCGATGACGATCACGCGTGGAGTGTCGGCGGGGTTGATACTTTACACCGGAACTTCCGACAATTTGCCAATCAGGCTGAACATTTGATTTACTTTGAATCGCCTCTCGCCGACAAACTGTTCAGTTCCCATACCTCGACAACCCGACTGGATAAAGAGCAAACCAACAAACTTCTGAGAGCACTCGGTGTAGATGCTTTTCTGCACGGATTTCACCGCACCAATGCTGCTCTGGCAGCAACAGCAGCTCTATACGCCGGAGTTCCCGTAGAATCCATTGCTGAATCCATTCGCAATTTTCGCGGCGTTGACCGCCGCATGACCATCAGATATTCTCATGGGAGTCAAGTGGTCATCGAGGACTATGCCCACCATCCAGTTGAATTAAGGGCCTCACTGGAATTGCTGCACGAAACATACCCGCACGCAAAATTGACAGTATTGTTTCAACCCCATCGTTATGCGCGCCTGGAACGATATTTTGAAGATTTTGCAGCCATCCTCCGCAATGGCTGCGATCGAGTTTTTCTGCTCCCAGTTTTTGCGGCATGGACAGAAAACGGCCCCATCGGCAGCAAGGAACTGGTAAACGCAATCGGCGCCAAAGCGGAACTGCTTCCTCCCGATTACCCGTACGTAGCCAAACGCTTATTACAAACAGCGGAATCTCCAGAACACAACCTGCGGCAAACGGATCCGTCTCCAGCCGTCAAAGATGTGATTGCCGTAATTGGAGCTGGAGACCTGGATCAAGTTTTCGCGTTCCTGCCATGTGGCAATTAAACTGCCGCTTGCTTTATCCTGTTGAGAATATTTTCCCGTTTCCTGCACAAGATATCAATTTCTGCTGGGAAAAAAATTATTCCTGTGGCAAAGGCGAATTGTCTTCCGGGTGCACCAGATCATGGAAGGCGAAAATAATACGATTTCGTAAAACATCCGATTCCAGGGTCAAGCCATAGTTATACATTTTTTCCAGAATAATCGGATCAAGCAGCTTTAATTCTTTATTCCGCTTGGAAATAAAATCTGCATGGCTGAAGAAAAATGCCGCCCCGGCAATTTCTTCCTTTTTCAATTCCCGGCTCAACAATGCCCGGTCCAATGACGTGATCTTATACTGCGATAAAAGGGCATACGGTGCGGTCTCCTGCGGCATGCTTGCACTCCAAAGCATTTCCCCTTTGCCGTACCAGTCAAAGAGCATCAGCAAACGCGGCTTGAGATTGAGGTACCGGGTACGGAGCTTCTTATCCATTTCCGGCGTATACATTCCACTGGCAATTTCATTGGTATACGGCCGCAACCCTTCAGGAATTGATGTAATCCAATCGGTCCAAGCCTCTGCAAAAGCTTTTTCGTTACGGAGCTTGTTTCTGTACTCCTGGAGTGGCCGAACAACACCACGACGATTCAAAAACTCAACAAACCCTTCTGGATTAATCAGAAAACCATCCGTCTGCCAGTATTCCGGAAAACGGATCGCGACTCCGTGATGGATGCCGACAGTACCAAGCAATTTTTCCCCGCGGTAAAATTCTATCGAAGGATTACCGGGACATTGGCATATTTCCGGCATAGCATCCTCCGCTACAGCCATCAGCGCAAGTAGTTCCTTAATTTCTGCAGAATCAGTAATTACAGCAAGTTTTTCTTCCAGCAAGGGATTGCGCATACTGGTACCACCGGAACGAATGACAACACGATCCGTCTGCTCCAGCGCAGAATTTAAAATAGAAGTCATCGATGGCCGATAGGCCAGCTGTGCAGCAGAAGGTGCAGTCTGCACTTCTTCTGCTGCATTGATACCGGCTAACCAGAAACCATTCAGGCAGAGAATTACACCGGCTATCACCACATTGCGAATGTTATTCCGCAACATTGTCGTCACCAGCCATATTAAAGAAAACCATAAACGGCAACCAGCCATTGCGATTGTAATTGAACAACCCAAGCTGGAATTCTGCATTGTCGCTGCAATTATTTGCAAGTCCAATCTGGATACCGCCGCGATTGGAAACGTTAAAGAGAGAGACTTGAACCCCGTCTTCTGCATTCTTTTCCGCCATATTCACCAGCGACAGTTGTGCCCCATTCAAGGTCTTCGTCCAGCAAGGCCCGACCAGACACCACTGGAACCCGTCGATTTTGCTGCTGGCAGAACCAATCAGCGACATTTCCATCGCACTGACTTCGCTATTGCTTCCGCTAATCGGCAACCCGAAACGAAATTCTGCCGGCGTTTCTGCATTGGATCGAGGCACATTAAACCAGTAATTAACTTGAACATCGTCTACAGCGTGAACTGCAAAGAGCCCGGCTACCGTACATGCAACAACAGCAAAAGTTTTCTTCATCGACATCATAACAATCCTTTCCATAACATAAAGTGTATTTCTTTACAATCTAACACAAAAAGCGAAATTTTCACACCCGAAAACCTCTTTCCCGCAAAGAAAATCCATTTTTTACCGCTGCTGCATCTCCTCCAGATAGCGGTAAAGGGTTCTGCGACTGATTCCCAGTTTTTTTGCAGCTTTCGTACGATTCCCTCCACATTCCTCCAACGCTTTAAGTAAAAGTACTTTGCGATTACTTGCCAAATCCAAAACTGACGCCGGAAAATCCGATCCTATCGCACCATTTTCTGTTCCATCCTTCTGCCCGGTTATCGAATTTTCCCGACTTAAAGCCTGTGGAATCAAATGGTTGCGCCCGATTGCCGACGGTAAATTCACGACATCCAATACATCCGAACGCGAAAGAACAACCATGCGTTCAATGGAATTGCGCAATTCCCGAATATTACCGGGCCAGCTGTAATTCTGCAATGCCTCCATCGCTGATTCCGTAATTGTCATATTTCCCCGATTATTATCGCGAGCAAACTCATCGATAAATTTTTTCGTCAAAATCGGGATATCTTCCCGACGCTCGCGCAATGGCGGCATCTTGATGCTGACAACGTCAAGCCGATAATACAAATCTTCCCGGAATGCCCCTTCCCGAACCATTGCTTCCAGATCCCTGTTTGTTGCAGAAATCAGGCGGGCATCGCAATGAATTTCCTCTATTCCCCCTACCCGCTCAAAGGTACGGCTTTCGAGAACCCGAAGAAGTTTTACCTGTATCTGAGGTTCAATCTCTCCGATTTCATCCAGGAAAAGAGTTCCGTTTTCGGCCAGTTCAAACCGTCCTTTTTTCTGCTCAATTGCCCCGGTAAAAGCGCCTTTCTCATGCCCGAAAAGTTCGCTTTCCAGCAAATTTGCCGGCAACGCTGCACAATGAACCGGAACCAGAGGCCCCGGTCGGCCGCTCAACGCATGAATTGCTCTGGCGATTACTTCTTTTCCGGTCCCGCTTTCTCCGGTAATCAATACCGTTGAACGAGACGGAGCAATCTGCTTGACAGTCTCCAACACTTCATGCATTGCCTGCGACTTGGCAACCAGGGAATCAAAATCAAAATTTCCGGTTAATTTCCGCTTCAAATCATGATTTTCCGCCTTCAACCGGCGCGCTTCCAATGCATGGTCGATGACGATCTCCAGCCGATCCAGATTAACCGGCTTGGTAACAAAATCAAACGCACCACGTTTCACCGCTTCCACTGCACTTTCAATAGAACCGTATGCAGAAAAAACAATACAACTGGGCGGATTTTCTTTTCCCAAAGCCGCATCCAACACACCGAATCCATCGGCACCCGGCATTCTCAGATCCGTCAGTACCAGATCATAGTCGTTTCGATTGAGCAAGTTAATCGCCGTCACACCGTCTTCCGCCAGGGTAATATCAAACCGTATCCGAAAAAAACGCTCCAAGGCATCGCGCGTATTACGCTCATCATCGGCCAATAACATCTTTAACTTTTTCATTCACACCCCGTTTCTCTGTTCCACCATCGATTGAGCAGGATCAAATCGTCGTCTGTAACCTGATTAATCTCTAATACAAAATATCTGACGCCGGCTCGACGACAGGCCGAAACAACCCGTGGTAAGTCCATTGTATTGGGAGTAGACAACGCCAAATGGCCATCCCAGAATACATTGTGCGGCGTCTCCGCAGTATAAACAGATGCATGGAGATGCACCATTTTCACCAATCCTGTCCGCAAAAAATCTGCAATTTCCGCATGATAATCATGTCCCAGAATGTTACAACTGCACCACAAATGACTGGTATCAAGGCAAATCGGGTGCTTCATTGCCGTCATTTCCGCAGCAAAAATATTTCCCGATCCATATGCAGGAAAATCTGTTTCTATGCAGAAAGTCAAATCCGGATATCGCTTGCGAACTTCTTCCAGGCGCACGTTCTGCCGTTCAAGACGCTCCCGATACTCAGGCAATTGAAAAAAATCGGAACAATGACAATCAACACCATCTGGAGACAATTCCTTACGAAAAATCTGTTTCATACACTCAGTATAACTTTTTCCATGACCGAAAGCCTGCACCGGGAGGTCGGTCATGATAAAACTGTGGAAAACTGCCATATCCGCTCCATATAACCGCATCCGCCGTGCATTATCCTCGATCAAACTCCATGCCAGCGTATCGTCCGCAGCCGCAAGATTGACATTCCACGGATTCCCGACCGGAGCGTGAAAGGATATCGGACAATTGAAGGTCAAGACATTTTCAATTTGCTGGCTGTTTGCAGAATTATGAAGCTGCACTCCAACTGTCATGCCCAATTCTTTGCCTTTTCGACTCAAATTCTGAAATTTCTCCTGCGCTTCCGTCCGAATGCCGTTAAAAGCCCCTGAAGTCAAATCAACTCGAATCGACGGAATTGTCTCAGTTTTGCAATCTGCTTTCATTTTCTCTTTCATTTCTTCACAAAAGTCATATCATCATCCCAAAAACAACATTCTTACAGAAAATGTGCCTTCTCCTCCTCTATTTCGAGGAGCCAATTACTCTGCACAATCTTTAAGTAATTCTTTATTCTCCTGGTGGAGAGAATGTTTCCATGTCCGTTTCAAGCATCGCCTTGTTTTCTCCACTGTCCGGTGGGGGTAAACGATGCAAACTCATCCGTTGCTCCTGACGCGGGAATTTCATTTCCACACTGGTACCTTTACCCGGGGCCGTTTCCACTCCGATTTCCCCGCCATGTTCACGCACAATTCGTTCAATGATTGCCATGCCGATTCCGCGTCCGCCATTTTTAAAAGATTTAAATGGATCAAACATTCTGCTTAACTGGGACGCCTCCATTCCGATACCGGTATCAGAAAAACGAACGATAACTGAACTATCATCATACCGTAATGACACTGTCAATTCACCATTTTCAGACATAGCCTGAATTGCATTTTTAATGATGTTGTAAAAACATTGCTTTAATTGAGCGGCATCCCCGGCAATCAGTGGAATCCAATCCGGAAAATCACAGATAATCCGAACAGAACGCAATTCTATTTCCCGCTTCATAAAACCCAACGTATCAATCAACACACTACGAATATCCACATCGCGAAATTCCGGATTGCCCGGCCGGATTGCATGAAGGAACTGGTTAATGATATTATCCAACCGTTCGACCTCTTCTTTGCAGGCGTTCACCATCTCTTTGGCGTCAACCGGGTCAAACTCTCTATCGAACGCCCGGCTTAAAAGCTGCAAATTCAAATACAGACTATTCAACGGATTCCCAATTTCATGGGCTACTCCAGCCGCCAGCAAAGAAATTGCCTGGGCTGTTTCATTCGCCAGCTGTTCGGAAACATGTCTGCGTTGCTCTGTAACATCGCGTAAAATGACTGTTGCAAAGTCACCTGCTTCATTAGGGACCAGGTAAAATTGAATAAAACGATGCTTGGGATAAACGATTTCCACTTCCTGCCGTGACAGGCGTGTCCACTCTTCATCATCTTCTCCAATAATGCGTCGCCAGTCAACCCCATGCAGAAGTTTGGAAATTTTTAAACGACTCAAATCCTCCGGTAATCCCAATAATTCTTTCGCCGCCTGGTTATGGTATTTAATCCGCAACCGGCGATCAATCACGAGAATCCCTTCCTGTACCGCATTAAAAATCGTCTCAAAAAAACCGCATTCTCGTGACAAATGCAGAATATATGCCTGCAAACTGTTTGAATCGATGGCATCCACCCGTTCTATAAAGCGATCCAAAAAACTTTTTTTATGTTCCATAATCGTCAAAACTTTCTTTCCATTTCAACTTCGTGACAATTTGACACACTTTTGCAAAAAAGCAACCCTTTTCCGAAATAAAAAATTATAAATTACCATTCACAGCGGTTATCTATTCGCCATAAACGAGTTGCCAATGCCGTATTGACAAAGAATCTGTTGATATAACCATGCGCAAAGGAGGTTATTATGCAAATATCACAAATCATCAACAAAGTTATTGAAGATCAGCCTCTGGCTGAAGAGGAAAAAGAATTGCTCCGCACCGTCGATCCGGATAAACTTGAAAGCGACCGGTTGGAACTTCAAGCAGAACGGGAAAGCTTTGAGAAGGAACAGGCTGACGTGCGACGTCGGGAATTGATTCATAATCTGGCGGCACAATACTCTTTTTCTGACCCGGCTTATCTGGCATTTCTGGCCAATGACAAAAATATCGACCTGACAGATGCCGACGCCGTTGAAAACTTCATGACAGAACTTCAAAACCACTCCCCCAAACTTTTTAAACTGGAATTGAATCCCGGCTCTGCATCCGGAATATCTGTGCAACCGCAACAAAACTGCGGACGACTCAGCGGGAACAGCTGTTCACTGGCACAACTGCTTGCTGACGCGCCGGATTGTTCGGACTGAACCGGGCAGGAAAACCCGTAACAACTTAAAAAAGAAAGGAAAACACCATGGGTTTGTACTCCTACAGTTTTCAGAACAGAAAACGCGATCTCTCCGACATTCTCTCAACCGTAATCAAAGATGAGCCGCGGTTCATCTCCAACTTCAAAACCGTCGAACCGGCCACCAGCCGTAAACACGAATGGTTTGAAGATCAAATGGCTGGCCGTTCACTGACCGCCACTGCGTATTCGGCAGGAACAGTGACTGCATCGGAAGCCGACGTTGCAAAACTCAAAGTCGGAACACTTCTGGTCATTCGCAATGATTCCGCTCTTTTCCGTGTCACGGCAATCCCCACTGCAACAACCTTCACCATTAACCTTGAAGCTGCAAATGGGTCTTCTACCACAGCACCTGCCTCAAACAGCATTTTGAATATCGTTTCTACCCCTATGGCTGAAGCAAGTGCCAATGGAGACGGGGAAGAAAACTACCACCTTTCGGGAACCAACTGGAATGCAACGCAAATTTTCCGCAAAGACATTGTGCTCTCCGGCTCAAGTCTGGCAATTGGAGTTTACGGCAACCTTGACAACCAGTTGAACCGACAAACGGCATTTGCATTGAGTGAATTGGCCCGCGACCTCAATCGTGTTGCGCTCTTCGGCCGCCGTGTTGAAGCGACCTCCTCAGTCCGCGGGGAATGCGGCGGGCTGTACTTCTTTGCTACCGGAGAAAATGCTCTTAAGGTCGATGGCAACGCAAAACAGGTCGACAGCTTTATGATCAATGATGCCGCGCAGTTGATTCTGGCAGAAGGAGGAGATCCGATACAAATTCTCTGCTCTCCCGGGCAGGCGCGAGTCCTCTCCAACGAGTATCGGAACCAACTTCAAATCGTGCGCTCAGACGATCGGCGCGGTGCCTATGTTGCCGTGATTGTCAATGAAATCAATGGCCAAGGGATGACGATCATGGCAGACCCGGATATGCCAGACGGAGATGTTTTTGTCTGTGATCCAAGCGGATTCGGGCTTGCACCGCTTACCGGGCGTTCCATCCGCGACGAAGATTCGACTCCACGCGGATTCGATGGAATCCAGCGCATGGCACTCGGGGAATTGACCTTTGAGTTTAAAAATCCCCTCGCCAGAATTTGTCGGATTACCAATATCAAAAGTTCTGCGGCAGCACTGACCAGTTTGCGCGGAACTGAAACTTCTGAATAAATTTTTCTTGTGTTAACCAGCCCGGTTCCAGAATGAAATCTGGAACCGGGCTTTTGGAGTATTCATCATGAGTTTTTCTTTGGAAAAAGCCGCAATTTTTTTTGCTACCCATCTTCAGGGCAATTTCTGGGAACAACAATCGGAACATGATCGAAGTTCTTCCCTCGAAATGGCAACAAATGACATTGCGTTGTACCTGCACATGGAGAGCAGTAAAATGCTGGAACAATTTGCTTTGGATCACCTGTTTGTTGAATCTGCAGTCTATGAGCAGGCCATCTACCTTCTGAGCCGCCGCGATCAGCTTCTACAAAAAGAAATGATCGCCTCTGAATCCATTGATGGCATTGGAAGCCGTTCTTACCGGGAATCCGGGGATACGTCAACAGAAAGCAATATTGCCCCTCGCGCGCTGCATTATTTGAACCATCTTACCCGAACCAATAAAATTACCAGAGGTTAACCATCATGCAACACACTGATTTAACGCTTGAATCATTAAACGACAATACTGTTGAGCGATTTCGCAACCATTTGGATCTCCTGCAGGCGGACGTAACCTATCATGGCTGCCCTCTGGGGAAAACCGGAGCCCTGCAATGCGAAGAATCATTGCTGGCAATAGATTCGTCCGGCAGATTAGAAAGCAGCAGATTAATTCGAATTATCCTGTACGTTCAACTTCCGGAACGATGGCTGCTGTCATGGCTCGAACGCCAAAAAGGGCAGAGTCTGCCAGATGCTGCCGGCGACTTGGAATTTCGGGCGCCATTCACTATTTTCGGAGCAAAAATTGCCAACGCAGAACTTCTGCCGACAATGCGCTTAACCGGATCCGGAAACGGAAAACTTCTGAGAATGGAATTTGAAGTTATTCGGGAATGTGGTACTCCTTTAATGGAACCCTTCCCCTTGTAATTTTCTTTTCCTAACGGGATCTCTTCGCAACAAGAGCCGGAACATCATGGCAAACATGAGCATTCCAGCTCTTGTTTTCCTGCTGAAAATCAGTGCATTGCCTGCAATTTGTCCGCAATCTGGTTTCGGAACACATTGATTTTATCATATTCAAGCGTATAAGTTGACCATGTTTCCCGCGGTGTTGATACGATTTCTTCAGGAATTTCCAGCTCAGGCGCATCCGGATTCACCTCCTGAAGCATCAGGTAGTATTCCGCATCTTCTATCCCATCCCGGAGATTACTTAAACGAATTGAACTTAAATATTCTCCATTTCGTCCCAGATACACAATATGGCCGTCTCCATTTCTCCCGTAGCGCCCGGGTTGCGTTTCAATAGCATGGGCTGAAGCCGGATAATCAAAATCAATCGGACAGTCAGCCGCTCCCATCCCCACATTCTGCGGACGACATGTGGAATAATATCCCATCGCCCTGACATTACATTTCAACGCCTGCCAGGCACAGATACGCGGTGCTATCCCCGGCAAATCCAACATGAACGACGGATTCTCATAAGCCCAGTAAAATCCCAGTTTCTTATTGAGCACACGCAAATCATCAAGCTCTTCTCCAGGAACCGGCAGTACATAGTAAGTATCCATATATTCCGGCTCTATCGCCAGTCTCGGCCCGATATTGGACAACGCAATTTCAGGCATTTCCCTGCGAATTTTCCGGGCAGCCTTACGTACTTCTCCAATGCGCATGTCCCGACGCTCCGGAGTATCGGACATCGCCTCGTCACAACAGTTGACAATGGCTATATCAGTAGCTCCCAACTCGGAAAGTTTTTCCCGGTACGACGCGTATGCAGTAAAAAAACGCTGCAAGTATTCATCGGTAAAAGCAAAGGGATTGACATTGTCTTTGTCATAGAGATACCACAATACCAGATTGTTCTGTCCGCGTTCCAGACAATATTCCAAATCTTCCAGGCGTGGCGTCAACTGATCGCCATTCTCAGGCATCGCGTACATCGAAACCGGACACAGGCGATGAGCAAAGATAAAATCGTAGTTTCGCAGGCGAAGCTCCCGGTCTTCAATTCCTGCCACATGGCGGAAATCAAAATAAGTAACCATTCGGCCTTTCACCGGGAGAGAAAAGTCAAAAACTTCCAATGTGTAGAGAAACTCTCGCGATTCCACACCATCCGCAGATACCTGGATTTTTCCCTGATATATCCCCGCCTGCTGCCCTTCCGGCACAGCCACCGTAATCCAATATGGTCGAAACTGCCCATCCAGTGTCGCCGGCCGATTCGAATGAAGCACATCCGGCCACCATCCCCGCCGGGATTCATAATAAAAAGCATTGGACACTTCTACATATCCGACGGGATTGATTTCGACTGCTTCTGCGGGAATTGTCACCTCCGGGTCGTCTGCAAGATGCAGCGCTTCCGCTGAAACAGAAACATTCGTCAAAGGTTCTCCCGGAATAACGACCAGCTGAAAACTTTCACGTTCGTTTCCCGCCGCCTGCATTGACCAGTCTGAATAACCGTTAAACGGTTGATCGCGAAACAGCTTCTCAGTTGGCGGGGCAGCAGCTAATCCAATCGTCGCATCGTTGGTATTCTGCCTGGCATAGACGCAAAACAATGCAGTCATTTCCCGAAGTTTTACCGGAACCGGATGTTCCAGGTCCAAAAGTGTTTCCCTGTCCAGTGCTTCGGTCATTTGTTTCCATTCTCGCTGAAGACGGTCAAATTCCTCCCGGTACTTTGAGGAAGAAACAACCGCTTCAGCCGCTGCTTCGGAGATTTTTTGCGCGACAGGTTGCAGTTCAGCATTATGTTCTTGTATATATTCCGCATTCGTCAATAAACGGAAGTTATCGAGATACATCGTACAGTGTTGCCGTCGATCACAGTAGAGATTGAAATATTCCAATCCGGTCATATCGTGATTTTGCCGCATTTCCTCCAAGTCAACAACGTAGTGACGGACAGCCCCCGGCGGCAAATCGATTTCACCGGATGGCATTGTATTGTACGCCCCCGGATAAAACGGCTCTTCCCCTGTGCCGCGATCCAGCCCGATCACTGCATTAACGTGATATGATTCTCCATTTTTCACGCTGAACGTCAATTTATCATATACTCGCCAGTCCTTAACCGGAATTTTGATCAAAAGCGATCCAGCAGAACCTATAAATTCCACTTTTAATGACTTTTCGCCATGTGTACTGAATGCCTTGCTGACAGAATATTGAAGTTCCTCCGGAACAGTTTTTGTCAACTGAAAGCCAGATAACTCCTCTTCGGATTCAAAATCACCGATGGGAACCACCCCGAAGGCTGTTGCCATAGTACTTACCATCAAGGCAACACACCCAAAAATCGCGCCTCTATAACTCATTTTTCCTTTCCCGATTTTTTGCATGCAGATGAGCCGGCAAGATACCCGCTGCTTGCCGCCCATTGAATATTGTACCCTCCGCACGGCCCATCCAGATCCAATACTTCGCCGGCAAAAAAAAGATTTTTCACAATCCGGCTCTCCATAGTAAATGGATTTACCTCTTTTAAAGAAATCCCTCCGGAAGTCACCATTGCTTTGGGCCAGGAATCTGTCCCGATAACAGTCAATGGTACAGCGTCAAGCAATTGCAACATTCGTTCTCGACGCGGTGCATCCAGTCGGGCGCAACGCGTGCCCGCGTCCACATCACTTTTCATTGCAATGACCTCAGCCAATACCTGCGGCAAATACTGCTTCAGAAAGGACATCACCCCTTTCCTCCCCTGATGCTGCACATAATTATCAAAATCACTCCGATATTTTCCCATGCTCATTCCTGCATGAAACTTCAATTTCATTTCCACTCCAGCCGGGACAGACAACAAATAACGCGCCACAGCTCCTGAGAGCGGCAAAGTCGCCGGCCCATTCATTCCTTCATGGGTAAATACCAGATTTCCACGCCCTTTCAAAAAACGGAGTTTTTTCTCTGCAAATGTTACACCGGCATCTTCCAGCAACACGCCTCGGCATTCTCCCGCCCAACTTTCACACACTCTCAATCCCACCAGAGCCGGCACCGGCTCTACAATCGTATGACCGGCAGCAGCGGCAATTTGATAACCATCCCCCCGAGTCCCTAATTGAGGATATGATTTCCCCCCGGTAGCAAGAATCAAAGCATCGCAATGGAATCTGCGGCCATCTATAAGTTCCGCGCCCCGGATGCCCCCGTTTTCGATCAAGGCCTTCGACAGCCTTGCCCCTGTCAACAAGGTAACGCCATTGTCATTGAGGGCACGTTGAAACGCCTGCAATACATCCGCAGCTCTCCGGGAGACAGGAAATACATGAAATCCATCCGTTACTTCAGTCGGGGTTCCATTTTCCTGCAGAAAATTTCGAAAGGTAACAGGAGGAAATAAATTCAGTGCTGGAAGGCCGAAACGACCATTTCTCCCAAATTTCTCGACAAATTCTTCCCCGGCAAGAATATTCGTTACATTACATTTTCCAGATCCGGAAACCAGAAGTTTTGCCCCAGGCCGATTCGTTGCTTCCAGCAAAATTACCGTATCCCGGTATCTGGACGCAGCGTAAGCCGCAGCAAGCCCCGCAGGGCCGGTTCCTGCAACAACAATAACGCGGGAATGCAACCAATTCGATGGCATTTTGTTCCTTTTTTTATCGACAATATACTCCGCGATGTCTCTTTTTCAATTGACGGGGCGCAAAACGACTGTTATATTATCCTCTCTATTCGTAAAATTACTTTATCCCATACCTTTAAGAACAGGTTTTATAGAAATGGAAGATGCAGTTCGCCGTATCTTGACGGCAATCGGAGAAAACCCGGAACGGGAAGGTTTGATTGATACGCCCAAGCGCGTCCGCAAAAGTTTTGAATATCTCATGCGCGGGTATAAACAGAATCTTGACGAAGTTGTTCATCAAGCATTGTTCAAAGCGGAATCCCATGATATGATTATCGTTCGGGACATTGAATTTTTCAGCATGTGCGAACACCACATGCTTCCTTTTTTCGGGAAATGCCATATCGGGTACATCCCCAACGACAAAATTCTCGGGGTAAGCAAGCTGGCCCGGATTGTCGATATGTTTGCGCGGCGCTTGCAAATCCAGGAACGGTTGACCCGGCAGGTTGCTGAAGCAGTTCTGGAAGTAACAGCGCCCGAAGGAGTCGGTGTTGTCGTCGAAGCACAGCACTTGTGTATGCAGATGCGCGGTGTGGAAAAGCAACATTCTTTAATGACCACCTCCGCCATGCTCGGCAGTTTTTACGACGAAGAACCGACCAGATCGGAATTTCTTCGACTCATCCGAGGGTAATTCCATGCGTGCTCTGTTGCAACGAGTGACTTCAGCCTCTGTCGCTATCGACGGAAAAATCACTGCAGAAATCGGTCAGGGACTGATGATCCTTTTCGGCGTCGGCCAGGGAGATACCGAAGAAGACGTTGCCTATGTAGCGGATCGCTGTGTAAAGCTACGTATCTTTGAAGATGAAGCAGGAAAAATGAACCTGTCGCTTCTTGACGTTGGCGGGGAAGCATTGATTGTATCGCAATTCACGCTCTATGCTGATACTGTACACGGCAGGAGACCAGGCTTCACGGATGCGGCCGAACCGGAACACGCTAACGCATTATATGAATTATTTGTCCAAACAGTACGGAATTTCGGGGTCAGAACCGGTACTGGCGTATTTGGTGCTGACATGCATGTCACGATTCACAACGACGGACCTGTCACTATGATGGTGGAATCGAAACCGAAAGCAAAGAATACAAAATAAGAAATGAGCAAAAAACATGTAGTTGTATTGGGCTCCACCGGATCAATCGGAGAAAGCGCCTTTCGGGTATTTGAAGCAATGGAAGATTACTTTGACGTAATCGGTCTGGTTGCCCGTAACAATATTACCCGCCTGGCTGAACAGTCAAAGCAGCTTCACTGTCGCGAAGTAATCACGACCGATGAAGCAAAAGTTACAGCATTGCAGGGGTTACTGCCCCCCAATTATTACGCTGCAGGCGGAGATGAAGCCGTACTGGATCTGGTCTGCAGGCCGGAAGTAGATGTCGTTTTGTGCGCAATTGTCGGAACCGGTGGCTTGCGCCCGGTTCTTGCTGCACTGCAAGCGGGCAAAACAGTTGCTCTTGCCAGCAAGGAAGTTCTGGTCATGGCCGGAGAACTGGTAATGGAACTGGCTCGAAATGGACATGGGAAAATTATTCCAGTTGATAGTGAACATAGTGCCATTTTTCAATGTCTTGCACACAGAAGCGCAACGGAAGTAGAAAATCTGATTTTGACTGCTTCCGGCGGAGCATTCCGCAACGCATCCAAAGAAGAAATCACAAAAGCAACTGTGGAACATGCGCTTGCCCACCCGGTTTGGTCAATGGGCCCTAAAGTAACAATTGATTCGGCGACAATGATGAACAAAGCACTGGAAATCATTGAAGCAGGTTATCTTTTCGGAATGAGTGCGGACAATATCAAAGTAGTAATTCATCCTGAATCGGTCGTGCATTCTATGGTAGAACTGAAAGACGGTACTCTGATCGCACAACTTGCAAATCCAGATATGCGTTATGCGATCCAATACGCACTGACCTATCCGGACCGCGTCAGTGGTGGGTTGCCGAAAATGGATTTGAATACAATGTGGAATCTGCATTTTATGCCCCCGGATCACGATCGGTTCCCAAGTCTGAAACTTGCGGAACAGGCATTGAGACGTGGCGGAACTCTACCGGCAGTATTAAATGCGGCAAATGAAGTTGCAGTCTCCAGATTCAAAGAAGGCTCCATTCGTCTGCCGGATATCTGGGCAATTATCCGGGAAACGATGAAAGCGCACCGGGTGGAACCCCAACGGGATCTGCCAACGATTCTCCGCGCCGATGCATGGGCACGGGATTTTGCACAAAAAGTTAAATGTAATTAATCGATACTTCAAGAAGAGGACAAACGAATGGATTTGATGGAAATTTTAAGCTATCTCCGGATGATCGGTATCCTATTGCTGGTAGCCTTTGCAATCGGGATGTGTATCTTTATCCATGAACTCGGGCACTTTCTGGCGGCAAAACTCTGCGGCTTGCATATTGACGCTTTTTCCATCGGATTCCGGAAAATCTGGTGGAAAAAAATCAACGGAATCGAATATCGTATCGGCATTCTTCCCTTGGGCGGCTATGTTGAATTACCGCAGGTTGACGCAACTGATAACGTACCTCACGCCGCGGATGGCACAGAACTTCCCCGGGCAACCCCGATGCAGCGGATCATCACTGCCTTTGCCGGCCCTTTTTTCAATATTTTGATGGGACTTGCGCTCGGATGCCTGATCTGGGAGTATGGACTGCCGCAAACTTCCCCAAAAATGCGGGAAATTGAAGTCCGTTCAGT
>ERZ1034917.706-NODE-706-length-27618-cov-7.484381_pt1 | contig 27618 bp, 29 predicted proteins | sample MGYA00520605_ERZ1034917 | MGnify/ENA primary metagenome ERZ1034917 (study PRJEB33766, sample SAMN09781784) | gut metagenome | biome: gut microbiome | host: Homo sapiens | place: Madagascar | study: EMG produced TPA metagenomics assembly of the PRJNA485056 data set... | reverse complement strand
GTAATCACCGTTACTAGTATGTTTTAAAGAGATGAAATATTATTCTGTATCACCAGATCCTCCAAAATTAATATTTGAAATATCTAATGAAAGAATCTCTTCCTCATCTTGTTTCTGTGAAAGTTCGTCCCCTTCACTTAAGTTTGCAACAACTGCTTTTTTGGGGGCCTCGTTTTCGGATTGCTGATTGACTGTCTGCTGCGCTGCAATTTCTTCCGCAGTCTCAACGTCAAATACAATACCTTTTGGAAGTACAACAGAATCCGTTACATTATCTACAACATCTACGATGTCTCGTGGTCCAATCAAATTACCATTCTGAATATCCATACGCATCTGCTGAAGCATATTATTTACTTCACCTTTTGAATATACGTTATTCGGTGTAATAATATTGGAGCTTGCAGACGGATCCCACGGAGCACCAACCTGACCAAGTTCATCCATGTGAGAGTATTTCCCGAGATCAATCATACCTTCTACCACAACGTTCATATAGCTTCCTAGAACATCTGTTTGATCCAAAAAATTATCTGGAAGCATTGAAATGGTGTGTAATTCAATATAGAAATCTCTCATTCGATCGGTATTCTCACCAACGACTCCACCTTCTTGGATGTTTACAAAGGATTGTATCAGATCAAAACTTGAGAAATACTTCATTGGATTAATGCTAAATAGTTCATTCCGTAACATGGTGAAGGGAAGATCTACTTTTACATCAATGATATTGTGTTCTCGGATATTGGATGTACTTTTATCGATTGGGACACGTTTCATCATTTTTACGGTTTCGTTGTTATTCAACCAAATTTTCCATCCCTTTAGTCCCAGGAAATACGTCTGACCAGCTGGTAAAATCGTTACGTTCCCAGTATCCAAATCAGGTGGTAAGACTTTTGCCAGACCAAATTTATCGGAAATGGAGTTGGAAGTCAACACGTCCGTTGCACGTACTTTGACAAAATAAGGAACGGTGTAACCTTCTTCATTTTGACATAAGATCCATCCTCTTGGGCATTTCATATCGGTTCACCTCCTTATAAGAATTTTGACAACTCGGCATAAAAATAATTCATGCCTTTTGTGTTTTTCATAATTTCATAAATGACAGGCTGATTTGCAATAAAGCTTCCAAGCATAGAGGAAGTCATTGCAAACAAAAAGTATGGAAATACATCCATACCAAGTACCACGGTTGCCTTATACATATTCATATAATATTCGGTAAAGAAGCGAATGGATAAGGTACGAAGTCTTGGAAAGCGTTCTTTTAAGAACTCCATAAGACCGTCCAAATCCTGTATGTCTGCAGCCTCCCATTCATCCTGTAACGTAATATAATCCATTCGGTTTGGATTTAAGATCGTACCAATTGCATAGGCATGACTCATCTCGTTACTCTTTAATTCCCAGAGATGCTCTAAGAAGAATCTTGCAACACAATAGCTAACCTGATTATATTCCATAGGTGCTAAAGAGAGCGCATACTCTTTATTCAAAATACGAAGAAACATGTTCGTATACACAGATGTACAAAGCTTCATAAGTCCCAGATTCTTGGAAAAAAGTTGTGGAGCTTTATAATATTCCAGAGTAATATACGCACCCTCCATCAGGGCATAAAGGTCTTTCATACCGATGTTAAACACTTTTTCCATATCTGTTGCACGTCTTGGAACAGCATAGGTTCCATAGGAATTGACAAAGACGTATGCTTTATTATTCCCACCAGCTCCCGCAACAATAAACGGAACGGCTTGAATTACCTTTACAGTTTCTGAATAGATCAATACGATATCTCCTCTTTGGAACGCAGAAACCACGTGCTCTGCAAGTGGAGAGATACGTGTTTTATGAATCTGAATGAGCTGCTCCTCGATATCTTTTTCCGAAAGTCTGGTTCCTGATTTAATTGCCTGCAGGATACGAGAAGTAATTCCAGCACCCTGGTCCATCTTCTTCATCAAATACGAATCACTCACGGTGGTCGTTTCAACGAATACTGACATATCAATTCACCTACTTTCTTAGGATTTTCCTTTAACCAATTGTTTTCAGGAGGGTTTCACAATCCGTACGGTACCCATCTATTGGTAATATATTATTTTAGTGAATCGAAGAAATAAAATACATAATTCATCTTCGATCAGAAAAGTTAATAGGATTGAAATAGATCCAAAGGGGTCAAATAATCATCCCCGTCAATAGACAAAAATGTATGATTCGGTGGAGGCAAAATAGCCAAGAGCCGCATGGAGATTATCATGGAAAAAATTAGTATGAAAAAAGTTAATGCAACTGTAGGTAAATTATCAATATCAAGCGGAGCTTTAAACTTCGCGCGTAACTTAATGCTTACCTCCATGGTCTCCGGTACGGCTACCGGTATGGCCATGGACGTAACCAGTAAAGCGATCGATGGGGTCGCTTATGCAATTACCGGTCAGCCCCTCACTGGTAAAGCAAAGACAGTAAGTCTTATGGCATCTGCCGCTGCCGGCGTTTATGTCGGCGTGAAAGCTGGGCAGGTAACCAATTATCTCATCGGTAAGTATGAGGACGACTTGGCACAGCGCGATGCTGCTGAGGGTCTTCAGGATGATGAAGATGAGGAGGAAGAAAGAAGTTTAAGCTCCTGGAGAGACATCTGTACTCCTGAACCTGTCGCACAGACGGAGTTTAAGGAAACAGATGAGGTTTCAGCTTCTGAGAAGAAGTAACAAAGAGAAAGAAGAGGACTTTACATCCTCTTCTTTTTTTGCTCTCTATTTTCTTTTCAACCTTTTCCTAATACTTTTAGAAAGGTGGTAAAAATATGGATTACCCGTTACTTCATGGTACTGACAATATCGATGATGTTTACCTTTGGCTTGGTGGAACTTGTGATGAACGATATGATTGGCGAAAAGAGTTTTTAAACAAAATTGATTTGCCGATCAGTTACTATGATCCGTATATTCGTCCGGATGATGATATGGATTGGGATAAAGATGCAAGACGAGCAGAGGAACTGGCAAAGGCGTACGCGAAAGTGCAGCTCTATATTATTACCTCTGACATGCGAGGTTGTTTTAGTATAGAAGAAATTACAGAAGCCGTGATGCGGAGGAAAACGTTTTTATATCGTAATGTATGTGTTGCGGTGTTAGATTACCGAGATGGCTTTACTCCAGATATGAAAAGGTCTCTACAGGCATGTGTAGAACGCTGGAAACAATTAGGAGCTCATATATGCACTACCATGGACGAAGCCATTCAGTATGTAAGAGCTGATTGGATGGATCGACATCCAACCTATCGAAAATAGCATTCTAAAGTTATAGCTGTATATTATTTTTTTGATTGATGAAAAAAATCATAAACAAAGGAGATTAACATCATGCCAAGAAAAAAGAAAACAGAAGAAAGCCCAAAACCAAAAATCATGGAGGTGGAAGCTTCCTTGGATGATTATGAAGAGGACGTAGACGAGGACGTTGATATTGACGAACCCGAGGAAGCCCCGATCATCCAAAAATTAAAACCAAACAAACAGCATGTAGAGCAGTATTCAATTACCGAAGAACTGCTTCGTTTGGACCGAGAATTGCCACAAACGGCACAGGGAAGAGCATCGTGTCTTGGAACCAGTGCAATGACATTCCCGTCTTCCAACAACTCCATGCGTAGTAACATGTTTACCTCTCACATGAATCAGTTTTTGGATCTAGTAGATCCGGAACCTCCGTATATCTTTACGACTGCGGAGAATGTGGCAGGTAAACACAGCAATTCCTATTACAAAACAAAAGGGGATATTGAGGTTTACCGAAAGGTTGTAAAATATGGGGAGCTCCTTGATCATCCGGAAGTGTATGTACTCTTTGTGTACAATCATAAGAAAGAGCAGTATGAAATCATTGAACGTCATCCTTGTGAAAACCTGGTTGAAAATTTCGGTTACGAGATCAACAATGATGTGATTGATCAGTTAAACGAAGGGGATGAAGTAAAAGACGATACAGTTCTTTATCGTTCCAGATCTTATGACGAGTATATGAATTACCGGTATGGATTGAATACAGTTGTTCAATATACGTTAAATCCGTTTACTGCAGAAGATGCCGCACAGGTGTCTGAATCATTATCCAAACGAATGGTTTCCATCGAAAATGAAATCATTGAAATTAAGTTAAATGACAATGATTTCTTATTAAATATCTACGGAGATGACAAAAATTACAAAGTCATTCCAGATATCGGGGAACACGTCAATGGAAAAGTTATCGCTGCATCCAGACGTCTTTACAACAACCAGATCTTCTTTGATTTTAAGAAGAAGAATCTAAGTCGTATGATGTCTGGAGATACCAGGTATTACGTGGATGGGGATTACCAGGTCATGGATATTACGATCTTCTCGAATAACGAAACGATCGTTGACAATGCATTCAACGGGCAGATTAATAAATATCTGCGTGCACAAAATGAGTATTACGAAGAGATTCGAGAAATTTGTGAAGAAATCAAAGAATCTGGTCAAAAATATTCCAGAGACATTGATTATCTTTACAAACGTGCAGGGGAAATGATCGATACAAAGAAGCGTTGGAAAGAGAATGATTCTGCATTCTCCAACATGCTGATTAAGATCAATGTAAAGAACCGCTGTGGACTTCGAAAAGGACAGAAAGTAACAGGACGATATGGTAACAAATCTGTTGCTGCCGTAATCGTTCCAGATTCTGCTATGCCGATGACTGCAGATGGAAGAAGGGTTGATTTAAGATTGAATCTGTTGGCGATCATTAACAGAACGACTGCAGGTCCAATTAATGAGATTTTGATGACCTCTATTGCATGGAAAGCTCGTCAGCAGATGGCGATTGCGAAAACAATGGAGCAAAAAGAATACATATGCTTTTCCATATTAAAAGATTTTAATCCACCATATCATGACAAGATGTATCAGATCTATCAGAAATTGGATACTGATGCAGAGCGTCAGGAATGGTTGGAGTCTGCGATTGTAGAAGGAATCTTTTTACATGAAAAACCGATGTACGCGGATACCTTCCTCTTTGATCGTTTACTGAAAATCATTGACAAATATGATTGGATCTTAAAGGATGATATCTATATCAACAAATGGGGTCGCCTCATTCGTTGTCAAAGAAAAGAATTTATTGGTCAAATGTATTTGATCAAATTGAAACAATCAGACCGTCGTGGATATAGTTCACGTAATACCGGTGCAGTCGATATTACAGGTCTTCCAACAAGACGATATAAATCCAGAAGTCATTTAGAGCAGACTTCTTCAACAGCAATTCGATTTGGAGAATATGAAACCCTTAGAGTAATTAGGGGCGTTGCATAGTGATATGCAAATGAAACTGTGTTTTTGCGGGGAACTGATGATACTCATATCATCTATATCAAAAAGATATACTCGATATACGTTTATTACTAACTTATTCCCAGTGATGGAAATGAGGGCAATGGGTAACGCCAAAGGTATAGTAAAAAGATAAACGGTAGAGACAATCCGCAGTTATTATGATAAGATTATATTACCTTAAAGGAGGTGATATAATGGAAGAAAAATATAAAGATATATACATTAAAGATATACCGACTAATTATCAGGTTTCCACATTAGGTTATGTACGAAACAAGATAACCGGTAAAATCCTAGTTCCAGTAGTTAATAAGAATGGATATTATCGCGTTGGTCTATACTATCGAGATAAAAACGGAACGGTATGCTATAAAAAGTATTCCGTCCATAGACTAGTAGCTATTGCATTCATACCGAATCCAGAAAACTTACCAGAAGTTAATCATAAAGATGGTCGTAAGTACCATAATTATGTATCAAATCTTGAATGGATGAGTTCTTCTGAAAACGATTATCATGCATATAGAACAGGATTGAAACGTAAGAAATACGGTGATTCATCTCATCTACATGTATACTCATGTGAGGCAGTCATTGCTGCATGCAAACTCATGGAAAGTGGTGAATATACTACTGTAGAAATATCGTCAATAACGGGCATATCTAATTCTATGCTTAGACGAATATATCACGGTAAATCTTGGTGTAATATATCACAAAAGTATCATATTGAACGTTGTAAAATGACAGAATTTAAAAACGATGGAAGTAGGTATACAAAAGATCAAATAGAAAAAGTATTTAAATTATTAGAAGAAAATACTTTATCAATTTATGACATCTCTGATCAAACAGATGTCACTACATCGACTATAACTAATATACTAAACCATCGAAGTGGTTTACAACAATTTGAATATATGTATTCCAAATATGATATTAAAAAATATAGTGGTAGAAAACCAGTATTACATCCATTAACGACCGAAGTTAAACAAGAAATATCAGATTTATTGAAAGACGGACACGATAAGAAAGCCGTCATAAATTTCATACACGAAACTTTTGGATATAATCTGGATTATATACGGCACTATATTAATCGAAATTTCAATTAATCTTATCATAGTAATTCAACGACTAGGGAAAGCTAGACAACCATGTAGATAGAAATATCAAAATGAGAAATCAGGTGGTTTGAAAATAAGGTAAGTTGAAATACTTACACGAAGCGAGTAGGTCCTTTAAGGACGAAAGGTAGAACTTAAGTAAGTTCGAAATGCACAGCTCTTTTATATCTGGTAATAGGATATAGAAGATGAAGATATAGTCTAGTATCCTATGGTGACATAGGGACGTTTCAAGAAAACTGTATAGAGGAAGAGATGATATCAACGACTCTATATGAATACACGTAACTTCTCAATCGGTCTTCTTCCAGAAGATATTGCAATCTTCCATGCTCTATATCGTACCTCTATCAAGGGTCGTGGAGATCTGTTAAAAGCTGTTGTTACAAATAAAAAACTTGGACCTTCTCTCGATGACGTTTATATTTCTCGTGTTGCAGAGATTTATAAGGTTAAGATGAAAGCGCTCGGTATTGGAGTACGCTTTGAAGATGAGGATGAAGACTTACGAGTATTGGACGACGATACCATTTGTACACATCTATTCAAAGGAAAGGAAATATTGTGTACGAATTATCAGTTCTTTGTACTTCAGCAGGAAGATCGTATTCGTGAGGAAATCTTAAAAGAGCATCCAGCTATCATGCAGTCTGATTTGACAAGAGAAATTAAAAAACGTATCGATGATGAGTTCTACATTACAAATATCAAGTATAACGATGATGGAGAACTGTTACTCGATACGATCGCAAAGGAGTATTAAAAATGGAGTACGATTCTACAAAAGACACTATGTCACATATTTATAACATTCAGTGGGTTTGGACAAATCTTGTCCGCCCACAGCTTGATGAACGCTTTGATAAGCATGATCAGTCAAAGTTGGAGAATCCGGAAAAAGCTTGCTATGACAAATATATTCCGATGCTCCAGGAAACGAAATATGGAACACCGGAATATTATGAGATCAAGGATAAAATGGCAAAAGAAGGATTGCAACACCATTATGCCGTTAACAACCATCATCCAGAGCATTTTAAAAATGGAATTGAAGATATGAATCTGATTGATTTTATCGAACATATTTTGGATTGCTATGCGGCTTCTTTAAATTCCGATACTGGATTTGACTCCGGTATGCAAAAAAATATGGAACGCTTCCATTATCCAAGAGAGCTTATGGAGATCATACATAATACTTCCTCTGAGGTATTTAAAGGGCAAAAACCAACGGATAATCCATATAAGTAAAAAAAAAGAACCAGTAGAAATTAATCTACTGGTTCTTTTTTTATTAGTCGTCGTTACTACTTAATGCTTGTACTACTTTCAAGATATAGTAGCCAAGTTCCGTCATCCTTTTTGCAACTTCTTGCACGGGTTTGTAATTTTTATAAGTGTAAATCTTTCCTTTGTATGTGAACCCGTCTGCAGTTATTGTAGATGACTCTAAAATACAGTCGCATGCTACCATCTGAAGAAGAGCGTAGTTCCTCACTTCAACTCCCCTTGTAAATTTAAGAAGAGCGTCGATTCTATCTATTATGTCATGTTCAAATGGAGAATATCTTTCTTCTGAAATAACGCCATCCAACGTTGGTTTCGGTATCGACGTTATCTCTCGAATCAGATCCAGATCTGCCTTTGGAATCGTACGTTCGGTGATATCCCTAACGATCTGAAATCCTATTGTAATTGAATGATAAAGTACCGGACGATCTTGTGCAGCAAACCACTCAAGTTCTCGTTTGGTGCACTGTTCTAAACTGATTTCTTTACAATGTAATTTTCCCATATTAGTTGTCCTCCTTATCTTCATTTAGGGTTTTAATGATATCCTGAAGCATGTTGTTAAATGCGTCTGGACTAGAAATCATCTCTTTCTTTCCAAATTCTGTTGCCGCTGCCATCAATGTTTCTTCGATCGCGTTATACTTACTAGCCTTTACCATAGCATAAGCCGCGGCAATAGTCATCAGATAAGACTTTGTGATGGGTTTTCCATTGTGTAAATTCAAGATATCGTTTGCATCCATTTGAATCCCACACGCAAGATCACGTCCATTTCCTTCTATATGAGTATCAATCGGGATGTGCTGAGCAAATAACGTACCACGTAACACGTATCTTTGTTCTCCGAATCCGCCATTAAATTCAATTGTGGTTTCTCCAGTATCCGTATCGAAAAGTCGGAAGCTAAGTTGTCCGTGATGTTCACAATTCAGGTTAGCCATATAAATACCCATTCGAGTACAATAGCAATATACGTTGGTACTCATATCTTGCATGACATATACAACATCGGTCATATATGCAATAATATGAAACAGCCTATCCAGAGTCTCATCATCCTCCTCCGGCACATCCTCTGCCATTTTCAATAGATTCTCAGGATCCTGAAGTTCATTATCACCTAAACCAATGATGGCATCTGTGAAAAATGCCTCCTGATCCCACTGTGTTAATTTTTTAAATTTTACATTCTCATCTTTAAATAATCTTCTCATTGTCTTTCTCTCTCCTTATAATCGTTTCAATTGTGTAGTTAAGGTCATCATTTAGTGCAACCTGAAGCTCTTCTATCATTTTAATAAATGGAAGAGCTTGTTTGCTATTTACGAGTTCTTCGTATTTCCTTATAGAAAACTCTTCTGCTTTAGGTTTTCCGAAACTTTTCAATTCAATTAAAACTCCATCAATTCGAACTTGAACAAGTTCCCTATCACTTGGACGTACAATGGAAGCATAATTTTGATGTACGTGATAGAGTTTTCTCACAGGAACTTTATAAATTTTATCGGTGCGGGGTTCAAATGCAATTGCATATAATTCCGCACACCGATAGACCGTTTTAATAATAAACTTTTCGTCTTCCCCCAGATCCAGATTGTTACCTAGACTATCAATGTTATAAAAGATTGGAGATGAAGTATAAAACCGATTATCGGAAGTTTTATAAAACTTACTTGTAATCAGTTCATTAAAGGCACCCATATTAATATCAGTAGAGTCCGCATTCGAACTCCTTAAAATTTCGATCATGATCTAATCTCCTTGTATGTAGGGATGAAGCTTAACTCCATCCCTCTCGATCTAGTAATTTATCGATGAGGTCACTACAACACTCATCGTCCAATATAAATCCAACGAACTCCAAGGCGTTACAACCCATCTGCAGATATGGGTTTTCCTCAAGTCCATCAAATCCATACTTGGTAAGTGGCATACTATCCCAGAAAATCTGAAATAGTAAATTTGTCTTTCTGAAATCTCCAGGTTCCATCATAATCGATTTTCCGATATACGCCACTTCATATCGAAAACTATCTCTTCCAGGAACCTTATCCTTATAAGATTTCATTTCCGGAACGTTGCTACACCTTCCTGTTTGTGTACAGATAAGAACTGCAAGCTTTAACACATAATCAACTTGCATATCCGTATCCAATAATGGTTTTGCAAATGGTGTATGATAACATCCGTCCCGTAATTCGGAAATCAAAGTTCGACTTCCATCGATTAGATTTTCCATTCGTACTTTTTTATTAATCCGAAGGAAATAACTAATCTCTAAAATCTTTAAGATTTCCTCTCTCCAGGAATTTCCAGTTAAGAATTTATCCATAAATTCTTTTACGGTGTTTCGAATCTCTAATAGATAGAAATATCCATGTTCGTAGATTCCTACTCCTGGAGACTGATAACGAAACATCCTCTGACAAACTTTCTCAATATTTGCAGAAAGTTCCGTCAGCAGTAACGTTAAGAATCGACAACGATAGATACTGGTATCCATATCATATGATCTATGGTCAATCCAACCAAGTTTTGACATATGAATGACTCCTCGTATATCGGTGTCTAACCGAACTCCATTTAATGCCCGGATCACAGAATTTAAGTACAACTGCATATCATTTGCAGCATTGTGAAATTCGAATTCCGGATCGCTAAAATATTTCGAATCGGTTAAGATACATCCATATTTTTCATCGAGTCGATTTACTTGAGTTCTAATGTCATCGAACTCATATTTCTTCATTGGTATCACCTCCTTAACTACAAAAATAATATATAACTTTTTACAGCGCTTAAAACATCTTATTAAGGGACAAACATGGTTTGTCACCTTGATTGCCTATAGTAAAGATGTAAACCAAATTTTATCACCATACGGTCTAATTGAAGACCAAAACAATATCACGATCTTGAGAAGAGTCCTGTTTGAGCACAGGAACTCTTCTCAATACTACTATCAAACAGGAAGTTAAGAGGTGAGAACATGTATAAATGGCAAAGAGATTTACAGATGAAAAACGATCCCTATTATCAAATGATCGATGTGGATCAATTAGAACGAGAAAAAGAACAAGCTCATTTGAGTGAGAAGATTGAATACACCAGTATTATGGGAAGTGCTGCCCATACATATGGAAACGTCTTAGCGTTTGTTGAGAAATGGTTAATTGACCTATTTCCAAAGGATTTTTTTAAAACGATTCATGTCAATTCCAAAATTGCACATAGACAAATGATTCAAAGTGATTTAAGAGCTCAGAGTAAGAAAATGAATCCGAAGATCATCTTTCGTCCTCGTGTAACGGGTCTTGATGAGGAACGATTTTTAAAAGGAACTGATTTTATCGAACGTCACACAAATACAATGCCAATGTGGGGAACTGGTAATTTACAGCCTTTTATTGAGGATCCTCAGCATGGATTTGAAATAAAATATCAGATGAATCGAAGTGTTATGTATATCGATATTACCTGTGTTTTCAATACCTACATCCAAATGATCAATATGATGTCCTATCTACCAAATAAAATTCCGGTCAATTGTCCTGGGAAAATTGAGACTTGTTTGGAAAGCTATATCCCAATGTCCATGATCAATACGATTTCTGATCTGATTGAACTTCCGGTCGTTGATCACGATGGGTGTACAAAAGCGTTTATGGAATACTTAAATGGACAGTCGAAATATCCTATCACATATAAATTATCAGGGGCAACTGGGAACCGAGAATTCTACCGTTATTATCCAGTATTATTGGAATATTGGATCAATGACATCAATGGGGATGAAGGCGAGAAGGTCGGCCAAGTATATGATAAATATCAGATGACATTTACGGTACGAACCGAATTTGAGAGTACTGGATTTTACTATATCTTTGGAAAAGATCTGGAGAAGTTTCGGTTACATACCGTGGATGATGAAGAAATCTATTCCACAGAAGAAGTGGTACCAATCTTTACCGATATTAGCAATCGAGAAGATTACAACTTGAAACCTGGTTGGCATTTTTACAACCAAGCATCTTGTCGGCTGGATGAAATCAATGACCATATCAATATTCAAGAAATGTTAAATGCAAGTATCTTAAAGGCAGTAGAGTATCATCACAAGAATGGACTCCCAATTATTGAGTTCCTGGATATTAAGATTCGACGACAAGGAGAATTGTTGTTAGAAGGAAAAGACTATTATATTGATTATGATAAGATGGATGTTTATTTTCATAACGATTCCACTTATTATACGTATAAGATCATAATCAATTTAAATGTAGAATATATCAATGGACTCATCAAAGAGCTCTATCACCTAATTTAAGGTGTGAACGACCCATGCGATTTCCGATTCGCATGGGTCTTATAAAATAGTAACAAAATTAAGGAGACAAAAAAATGAGATTTTCACACTTTACGGTCATAAATCTCTTTTTCATTATGAAAAAAAATGAAAAACCATGAGCCGTTCTACTTGTGCCCACACAAGCAAAACATAGAAGTAGTCCATCTTTGGGAGTAAATCTTTTCCGCTCGTAGGTATGATTGATAAGTTTCAAGAATCAATGACAAGTTCTGAAACTAGTGATGTTGTTATATCGGTAAAGACAAGTTAAGGACCAGATAACTTGTCCACATTTTTTGAGAATCACTGAGCATGGCAAAGAACTCGATTCTCGTATATTCATTTCTATCAAATCCATTAGGAGGAATATATGAAAAAGAAAAGAAAGTTTAGTTAAGGTGTAAGTCATTTACATATCTACAAATTCACTCCCAAAAATGTATTGGTGATAATCCACGTAAATCACCAAGATCTATGTAAACATATCATCCATCAAACCGGTTAGCTTAAGAAGATAAATCATTCAAACTACGCCTTAGCACCTCGCGCACAGTTACCCTATAATAAACTGAATGCGTTCTCGAGCTTTGTCGTTTTGAATATGATTTATATATTAATTAATTGGACCTCTTGACAGGCAAGATCCAATTGTTTGATCTTTGATATGGGATTTTTAATGGTAAATACAGTTCTATTCACCGTAGTTAATAGTATGTTTAAATTTAGAATTTCTAAAACGTACGTTTAATACTAGATAGGAGGAGACTATGAAAATTGTCAAATTAGTTTTAGAGAATTTTGAAGCAGTGAAATACTGCTTAAATACCAATTATTTGGAGCTGGATTTGAGTAAATGCGAAAATCGCATTTGTTTATTAATCGGACCAAATGGTTCCGGTAAAACGACGTTATTATCCTTACTGAATCCATTTTCTACGCTTGGAAACTTGGATGTACGAGATGGATATCATTTGATCATTCCCCATAAAGATGGGAAAAAAGAGATTTGGTATCAGTGTGGAGAAAATTTATACACGATTCAGCATTATTATACCGCTGCAAAAGATACCCATAGTACCAAATCGTTTATTCAGGTAAATGGAAAAGAATTGAATCCAAATGGAAATGTCACTTCCTTTAAGGAGGTCGTCAAAACACACCTTGGAATTGAGCTTGGGTATTTAAAGCTTACCAGGCTTGGTCCGAATGTCAAATCGTTGATTGAGTCATCTTCTACAGAACGAAAAACGTTTATGGGAAAACTTCTGGATGATATTGGGGTATACCTAGACTATTACAAGCATGTGAATACCAATCTGAAGACACTAAAAGACATGATTTCTCATACGATTGATCAGTCCAAAAAATTAATGTATACGGATCGTAAATCTTATGAGAAAGATATCGTAGAAACCCAAAAAACAATCGATCGTTTAGATGGGAATCTTCGACTGCAACAAGATGAACTTGCGGTCGTTTCGTCTAAAGTTTCAGACATCGGCAATATCATGGAACTTCGAACCAAATTGTCGGATACCGAAAAAGCGTATCGAAAAATGACCAAGACAAAGATTCGTCTGGGAGACGATGCAAAAGACGCTGCCTATTATCGAGAAGCCTATCGAATTGCTTGTGAAGATCGAAGCCAAAAAGAAACGCTTCTTGCTACTACAAATCTTCTTTTAGATAAGGAATTGGAAAATCGAAATCATGTGGAAGATCGCATTCACAAATTATCCGTACGACTGGAAAAAGAATCGGCGATTGACAAAGAGGTTCAACGTCTCACGACACTACTAAACGAGACAAAAAAGCAAATTATCGAACGAGAAAAAATCTTGCATGATTTTGAATGTGAGATGGATCTCGGTGATTTTGAAAAGTTTCTGGTCTATTTAAAATCATCCCAGCAGGCAATCAATCACTGTTATGAGTTTGGGCAAGAACCTCTTTCGGAAGTCGTTAAAATGATTCAAGAAAAGAAAGATGTAGAGCACTACATTAGTAGTTGTATTTTAGAAGAAAGTGAAGTGGGGGAAGAAGATGAGGCGTTCTTACAAGTTCTAAAATCCCTTATGAATCAAGGCACAAGTATTTGTGAGAAACGAAGTTGTGCCGGTTATAAAGTGGTAAGACATTTGGAAACGTTATTGGAAGAACGAGCAAATCGAAAGCATGAAAAAAATCTGGAGTACTATCAGTCCATGCAGCTCATTTATCAAGGGATTTATCCTGTATTGGAAGGATTTCAACCATATGCAGAAACGATCAAGCAGTTTCCAAAGAAAGTTCGAAATGAGTTTAAATTGGTTACCATTTTAAATCGACTGGATGAAGGAAAACCTCTATACGATGTTCCAAAAATGGATCAATTTTATACCTTACTAAAAGAGCAAGATGATTTAAAGAAGCGATACGAAGTTCAAGATGATGTAATGAAGCGGATTGAAACTTACAATTCCTTTTCACAGTCAGCGGATCTAAAAGAAGAATATCAACAAGAAATTTTAGCACTAGATACCAGTAAAAGTAAAATCGCAGAATACCGAAATGAAATTGCCGATTTATCACAGGAAGTACAAGATCTTGGATATACTGCTGAATCCATGGAAGATGCTATGAATGTCTGTGAGCATTATGAAGAAACTGAAAAATTACTAGAAGAACTTCGAGAAACTTACGACAGATATCAAGATCTTTCTACAAAAGAAGCAGAACTTACAAGGTCCGTACAGATATTGCGAATGGAACTTCGGAAAAAACAAGAAGAGATTGGACGGTTAAAAACAGGTCTTACGTTATACTTAGATAACAAAAAGAATTTGAAAAATTATCAAAAGCATTACGACAATATGTCTTTGACCAGACAAGCTCTTTCTGCAAGTAAAGGAATACCTACCATTATCGTAAAGCATTATTTAAGAGATACAGTGGACATTACCAATGATCTTTTAGATATCGCCTATCATGGAAATATTATGTTGGGAGATTTTAATATTAATGCGGATGAGTTTACGATGCCGGTATACAATCGTGGAGCCCAGCTTCCGGACGTGAAACTATTAAGCCAAGGAGAACTTGCTTTAACGTCGGTTGCAATCTCTTTCGCATTGGTCAGCCAGTCCTTAAATGGATATAACATCATGTCTTTAGATGAGATCGATGGTGCGTTAGATACGGATAATCGTCGGAACTTTATATTGATCATGGAACGTCAGATCGAACGAATTGGATCTGAGCAAAATTTTATGATTACCCATAATGATGCATTCTCCAGTTATCCAGTAGATATTATTGATTTATCTGGAGAACAGAATCAAGAAGCATATAAATATGCAACTTTCATACCAATTATAAAAACAAAAAAGGAGGATAAACAAAAATGAATCAGTTAAACAATGAACGAGAGGCAATGTTAATTCCAGGAACCATTATTGAAGATGGTTCAAGAGAGGAATCCTGCACAGATCCCACTATGAATCGTTATCAGGTATGCGGGATTGCCAAAGATAGCAAAGGCCTATATGTTGTGGTATATCAAGCGTTATTTGACGAGCGTGAGACATATACGCTCCCAATCCAAGAATTTTTAGGTGGAGTGGATACCATAACCCTTCTTGGAAAAGTTTATACCACTCCAAAATTTAAACTTTGTAAAGAAGTGGTTGATGTATCTCAAAATCTAATCACTTCTGGAATGAAGGACAGTTCAATTGCTGATCTTTCAAAAAAGTTTGAAACTCTTCATAAAGAGGTAAAACATATGAATCGTGATTTAAAGAAAGTACAGAAATTAACGAGTCCATTAAAAGAGGTAAAGGTGGTGAAAGGACTGAAAAAAGATGCCCCGACTCCAGCACCCATGCCAACCATTCCGGTATCATTTCCGGCAATAACTCCTCAAAATATACCATCAACCCCAACGTGTACTGTTTCAGCAATTAACCCAACGACTACCGGTTCAGCAATTAATGCTTTGGAGGATTTAAAAAATGAGGCGCTGGCAGCCATCTCATCAGTATCACCAGACATGACAGCACAGGCAGCAAAATTATACGATGACTCTTCAAAACCAACTACACAAAAAGAGCATAAAATTCGAATGATAGAAGAGGAGAAGTAAATACATAAGGTGAGAGGAATTTCCTCTCACCTTTTATTTTTTTCTCTACAAAAAAATAGAGGTGAGAATAAAAAAAATCCGGGGAGCATGATGACTCCCCAAGATTCTTATCCTAAGTAGGATGGGTATGCATCACCAGAACGGTGTGCATCAATGAATCGATTATATTCATCAATACCTTTTCCATACTCAGAATTAAGTTTCTCCAATATTTTTGAAGCATTGGTGGGGTCAACGCTTCGTAATATTAAAGGAAATTGTTTCAATATGAAAGTATGCATATTCTCACCTCCTTTCAATTGATATCCTATAAATGAGATATCAACAGGAAGTGTACAATTACTTAGGAGATAAATACGAAACCACGATGAGGTTTTAGGATGGACATAACTCCTTATAATAATACATATGCTGATGGATTTTTTCATTAGAATAGTACCTTCGTTAATTTCTTGAGAGGACTGCGGCTAGTATGTCGTAGTCCTCTCAAGCCGTCTCTCAACAACTAATTAAAGGGTCCCATAATGTGAAGTGAATTTTGGGACTTTATGTAACTCATCAACCAATCTTATAAGGAAGGGATACAGACAATGGGAGAACCCGCTGGAAAAATGGTAGACCTCTTAGTATCAGAGGAAAGTTCTCGTATTATTCTGATTGCCTTGGCTGTTTTCGTTTTGGCTTTTGCGATTTTAATCGGAGTTGCAATTTATCTGTACAAAGTTGTTAACTCAATTCGGGCAAACTCTAAGACCGAATTTGAAGAGGAACGAGAGCAAAATGAGTATCGGGAAAAAGTAACCGATACCCAAGATGATCTGAAATACCTCTCTGATCTTATGGTTCGCTTAACAGAAACTGTGAATGCTAGTAACTCACAACTTTCCAACGAAATTAAAAAACTAAACGAAAATATGACCGATGTGCATGCAGGATGTGCATATGGTCATGAGTTGGAAAAAGAAATCAACCATATTAAAGATGACGTCTTGGTTGCATTAAAAGAAAATGTCGATATGCTGTTAGATTCTGACAAAGAATCGATCAAAGCTTATATTACAAAAGAATATCAATATTGGATGAACCAGGGATTTATAGACATTTATTCGTTAAATGTCTTGGATGAACGCTTTCGAAAATATACGAAAGAAAAAGGAAATACGTTTGTTGCAGACATGAGGAAGGAATTACATAATTTACCGCGTCGTGCCGCTGCTACAAACTGTACAACTCCTCGTATGATCGAGGAGAAGGAACGTAACGAAGTCTTACCATCTGAGTATTTTCATCAGAAAGAGGCTATGAATGCAACGATTATTACCGTTGAAGATCCGAAAGAAGACGAAAACAACTAATCCGATTAAGAGAATAGAACCAGGTTAAACGATGATAGGGATTGTGAAAACCCCTATCATCGTTTACTTCTGTTTATGTTTCCGGTAACGTTTAATTTCTAAGTAAATACGAATGGCACGTCCAATAAATCGAATCGATACCAATAACGTAATGAAATAGTAAATAAATCGCATATACCATGGATGATCAAGTACATAAGGAATAAATAAAACATATTGTGCAGTTAATATAATGGTGGTTGAAATGGTCTCATTTAGTACAATTCGTTTCTCCCGTTCCCAACGATCCTCCAAAATATCTGACAATTCACATTCTTTATTGGTTTTGGTTTTATATAATTTCTTAGCCAAATTATCAACCTGCATCCAAGCAGGTAAATCATAATAGTGATCGTATGCAGCGATACACTGGATCGGATTGTCTAAGGTGACATGTTCTTCTTTTAACATTGTCATGACATAGGACATGTTTTTATACAACGTAAAGTGATGTCCCTCTTTTTTATACAAAATACTTTCTCCAGTCGTATCATCTGCCATGTGAAGAGCATCCGTTAAAATACTAGGATAATACAGCTGCCCATCTCGAAAGGTCTGTTTCCGTAAATTTTCATCATAATAATGCTCATCATCGATAATCGCCGTAAAAAAAGAACTTCCGGCTTTTTTCAAAACGTGTTGTCCAATTTCTTCAATACTTCCTTTTTCAATCTGCAGCATAATACTCTCCTTTTTAAAGATTTATTTGTCTTTCGGTAAATATCCTCGATAAATATATCCGATATAAAAAGCATATCCAATTGTAAAAAGTACCCCAATAAGAGATTTAAATGGAGACTTTGCAATTAAGAAAATTTCTCTATCGAATGCATGGATAACACGATAGAATAGAGAAAATATCATGATATTGATAAATATAAACCCTGCATACGTTTCTGTATTTTTAGCTAATATCTTCGCCTCTTCTGCTCGATTTTTTATAGAATCGTGAAGTTTTAATCCATGTCGGAATAGAAATTCCTGGTAGCATAAAAAAGAGATCCAGCTAACCAATCCACCAATACACGCCGTTACAATCGCAAGAATTAAGAGTAGGAAAAACCCAGACTCGTTTCTTGAATTTAGGCAAAGATTTAAAATGGCATCACATTCATTCGATGCAAGAAGCACCCCAAGTACAAAAAAGATCGAAAGCAACCAAGTCGATCCTTCTGAAATACGATATTCATCTTTCATATAGTTGTATCCTTTCATAGTTTATAGTCTTACATGGTTGTTTTTACCGCCTGGAAAACAAACCCATAACCAGGAAAGGGGGAACGTTTTATGAAATATCGAAGAGAACCTCTGATTTATGTCGACGAATCCTATTATGGTCCATACTATCAGATAGGGGATGCGTTATTCTTAGAAGATTACAAAGACGAAGATATGTTAGCTTTATTTGAAGCTGCAGATCTTTCCACTTCCTATATTATTCGTGATAACTTATATCCAAAGATTCAAGCGGTATTAAAAACGCCAGCTGGGGACATGCGATTCAAACAGACCGTAGGCCGTTATGTAGATAAGAACTCCCAGAAACTGCATACCCCAGGTCCACAGTATCTGGTACCCTTTGGAGACATTGACAAAGGGATGTTTTATAAGGTGTTTGATATTACGGAAGAGGAAGTCAATGGGTATGTGAAGCAGATCATTGCCATCTTAAAAGGCTCTGCGACAACCACAAACTTCCAGCTCTTAAAAAACAATCCGATTTTCTTTGTTTTTTATTGCTGTATTCGATACTACACCATCGAGACCAAAGATATGAGAGGATTAAATACCGCACTCATTATTTATGCGTTATCGGTATATCCTTCGATCTTCTCCAAATATTTTAAATATGGAGTAAGTGATGTTGGAGCAATGCTCTATACGGTTGATAACTTAACGGAGAAGTTTATCTTAAAGAAAACCGGTCATGTATTTGGTATGCTGACAACGTCTATCCAGTCTTCGTATTCTTTCTTAAAGGATTTTATGAAAGATGGTTCCGATAAAGAGGTTGTTCGATTTATTCAGCGAATTCGTAATGACCAGAACTCTCTGGTGAAAAAAATCTGTGACAATTACACAAAGAACCATGTCGCTGGTCGAGTGGTAAAAACTACCAAAGATCAGTTTGGAGATTCTCCTGTCATGGATGGAAATGAGAATAACACGACTTTAGTAAGTACCATTACGTCTAAGGTTACCATTCCATTAATCACCAACGGGATTGATTTAAAACGTGCCGAGATCTGTGCGAAGTTGGCTAAGATTAGTATCACTGATACCCGGTTTTACTTAACGAAGATTATCACAGGAAAAAATGAAAGTGATATTCAGGGATTTATTGAGTCAATTTTGTTCTTGTTTTTATACACAGATCAAAAAGAACCAGTAGACATTAACAGCTCCTACTTCCTTGTATGGGCTGCTGAATTATTTCGAAAGACAAATTCTAACGACGCCAATATTGGGCGCATCAAAGGAATTTTGGACAAGTGGGGAGAAAGTTCTGGTGTACATGCCAAGTTTAAAAGAGAAGCTTCTCGTGTCAATTACAAGAAAGCAATCTTCTTTTACTTTGTGTTATCAATCCAGGCATACAATAACTAAAACGGTAGGGAACTTTTTGTGAGTTCCCTACCGAATTATTTTTTCTTAAGCTAAACCGGTCAATGGAAGATGTCCTCATCGACCTTACTAATTTGTTTTCACTTAAATTTCTCAGCAAACACATCATAATCTCCGATTACTTCCGGACCTTCTTCAGATGGGTAAACCAGATAAATACGTCTCTTACCAGAAAGATCTACGTAATCTTTCTTAATCTGATATACCACATCTTCATAGATGATACGAGTGGTACCACGATCATACGTATTTACTTCAACCAAATCTGGAAAGTTTACCAATCGTCCTTCGTTTTTCTTGATATAGCTATAACCTACTTTTGTAGGTGTATGCGCTTCGGAGATGGTTAATGGAAAAATAAAATACTGCATCTTTAATCCTCCTTTATATCCGTTAGAAGATTGTCGAAAAACAAAAAAAAAGAATTGTACCCGTAAGGGTAGGGACCAAGACGAATGTCCTAGTCCCTGAGAACGGGCTATTAAACCTGCCCGTTCTCTGTAAAATCGTCTCCTCTGAGAGTTCTGGTGATTAAATCCAGAGCCTCCTGCTGCTTTCGGTCAGTATATCCTAACTGACCTTTCACGACCTTTCTAGTGGTAGTGCCGGCTGCAACACCAACGCCGGCACCCATTGCATAAGAGGTTACACCCACAGCAGTATCAATTGTCTGCTTGTGGTCAAGAATGAAGTGGTTGGTTTCCACTTCCTTAAACTTCTTGCCCTTTGAAAGGGCTCTGAAGTACTTGTCTTCGGTCATCGTCTTGCGACGACCGAAAGATTTCTTCACCGTAACCATCCGCGGGTTACGTTTGCCGATCTCATTGTCGGCAATATTGATGGCGCTACAGAGGGCGCCATTTACCAGGTTACCAACGACCATCGTTGTCACGATGCCGATGGCCCCGCCTGCGGCATCTGCAACGATCTCTCTAGCAATAGATTTTGTTCCATTGCCGAGAGTCTTGGCTCCGCTCTTCAGAGCCTTTCTAGCCCCAGCAGCAGTGGCCTCTGCTCTTTTCTTAGCATTGGCAACCCCCTCACTTCTCTGGTTTGGGGTCTTTACCACACGCTCATGGTTCTGAGGAGTGGCGGTATTAATAACTGTAGCCTCCTCAACCTGTGCTGCTGTATTTGTCTTATTCTGTGCCATGGTATTCTCCATGCGGCTCTTGGTTATATACCTCCACCGGATCATACATTTTCGCCCATTGGCAGGGATGATCGTTTGACCCTTCGGTGACCATTTATTTCATCACCTATGAACTTTTTTGATCAGAGATTGCTATCTTATGTTTATTTTATTTCTCTGATTCACGGAAATAGTATATCACTTTTCAGACCTATTTTACGGATTTACGCAGGAGACAATTTTCTAAGAAAGAAGGTGTCTTATGGTTCGAGTGGGAAAAATCAAATTTGTTGATATCTATGCAGAAAATCAGACCGCCAAACATCGAAATGAGATCTATGTGGTCTATAATACCAAGAAGAAATTCAATGTTGGACATACACATGTAAAAAATTACAAAACTGCAGAGTATCTCGCAAAGTTAATTGTCTCTAACCAACTTCCAAAGAATTGTCGCAGTACGTATTTATTGGAATCGTTAATCCGTTTAGAGACAAACCCGGATCATATTAAGATTCTACAGGGATGGGTAAAAAAGAACAAGAAGCATTGTTAAATGCTTCTTGTTCCATCTTTTATCGTTTCAAGAATTTTCCTATTCGAGATAAGAGTTTACCAAGTAAGTTACACGCCCATCCATACATCGTTACCACCTCCCAAAATGAATGTGATACAATAATGCCACATGTAGTATAAGTAGTATTTCGATGATTACGAACATCATCTGCATCTTAAAAGTATCCTCTTTTTGTATTTTTTTCGTATACCGTTTCTTTCTTTTTAGTTGTACCTGTCTCCACGTAATGAAACACATATACATTACGATTATAACCATACATACAAGTATGATATTATCGATCACATTATCCATTTTTAATCCCTCATCTCAAGATCGTATCCACACCCGCTTAATACATATTATAGATCTGCGGTTTTCGATCACCTTTATGCTTATTACGATCTCTTCTTTCTGTTGTCGTTTTTCTCTTTGGTTTATGTGTGATATCATTCGGATCCAAACGATAGTAATGAACCAATTCCCTCTCAATCTGGCAGTATTCTCTACTATAAACGTCGGCCGGTGTTTCTCCTTTAAAACATCTTCGCATAATCGGAGAATTAAAAATGCGAAGATAGTATTCAATCAAAAGGATCGTATGTAATGGTTCGTCCAACCATTCCGCTCCTTCAGATACCTTAGCCCAGTTATCATTGCTATAGATGGATGTTACCAGGGAAGGTTTTCCGTGATCGTATAAGGTTGCATTCATCAATTGATCGGTAAAATCCTCAGTAGCCTCTCCATATTCGGTAATCACGGTATTTTCCCCGATGGTATAATTTAACAGCATCAAAGACGTGACATATACCATACTGCTCATGATCACAAAAATCCCAACTTCAAAAGGCTCGGTCTTCACGTCCATACCCATAGCAGACAACATGATCACATCAATCAGTGCTACCATTAACATTGTCAAGACATGAAATTTTACAACCAAGGAACGCCCTTTTTTCACAGCTACACCTTCCTGGATCAGGACTTTCTTTGCCATATCTAAAAGACCTGTTTCCTGAATGACGTTCATTCGAAAGATTGCTTTACGAAAACACTTGTTGTTTCTGATACAATCAGCCATCCCTGATGGAGAAACAGATTTCACATTTAATTCCCCTCTATAAATGCGGTTTAATCCTTTTTCATCAGGTACAAATCCAGCTTCTTCAAAATCATACAAACACAATCCAAGCTGGTGTAAAATTGCAAAAGCGGATGCTTTGGTATTTTTCATTTCTAGTTCTCCTTTGTCAGTCATTTTTATAACTCAATTGGTTCGGTAATCCCTTCCACTTTGATGGATGGTTTAAACACAATATGAGATTCCAGTCTATAACAGGCGTAGTCATCACTACGGCGTATCGTATCCGTGATCGTATTTGTAATCCGTTCTCGTCGATAGCAGGCAATCTGTGTTTCTTTATTGGTTAAGTAGAACATTTTAATCTTTGGCAGTTGTCCAAACTGATGACAAAAACGAATGTATGAGATGAGCCGTTTCTTAATCTCATCCGTTAGCAATTGATCATCATCAATCTCATCGGATAGTACGATACTGGATTCAATTGAGGCTCGATAATCCGAGCCTCTAAATAATTTATCAAGCTTTACCACAGACGCATACGTGGTATCGTCGATACAGATTAGCGTCAAGGTCGATCCTGGAACCACCTTCTTTTTTGGTAGTACGATACGTTTGCTAAATTTTCTGATCAATTTCGTATCCGATGTGCAATGTTCTTCCCCTTTAATTAGAACTCGGTAAGGTTCTACGTGTCCCTGATAAAACATGGTATCACACCCTTTCTTTTGTATTAATCGAAGAATCCCTTCTTAAAACCAACGAACTTATCTAACACTCCTTCTTTCACAGATTCCTTTGGTTCATTGCCATCCTCATCTGTTTCCTCAATGTCTGTTTCTCCAATCATGGAAGTTACAAAGTTATCAAAGGCTTTAAAGAAGTCTTTTTTCGTTTGATTCACTTTGTCGTATCCATAAATTAGATTAAGATTCTTAGCAATTACTTCTTTATAGCGTTCGGAAAGCCATACCCAAAGTTTTGGATAGCGTTCTCTAGCGATACGAAATAGAGCATAATCATCTGCCGTAATATCTGCCCCATTTTCAATTAAAATTTCAACTGTGGATGGCTTGGTAATGTCATAGGAACGTACGACGTAATAGGCATTACACAAATAAGTACCATTTGGCGCTTTGTGTAAATACTGGTTTTGTAACTCCTCGTACTCAGATTTTACGGTATCCCATTTTAACGGATGGGAAGTCACGGTTACATCCGAACCGGTTCCTTTATTCTTGCTCTGTTTAACATCAACCTTCACGATATCCGGAGTTTTGTTATTTTCTACGTGATCGAATGCACTAAGATGATAACCCATGAAGGAACACTCATTATACGCTTCAATGGCTTCTTCATCCACATCCCCATATACCGGAAAGATGTCCGCTACAATCGATCCTTCATTTAAATGTGCGAAGATCTCTTTAATGGGATAAATCGGCACTACATTGGATCCTAATTTCAGTTCACCGGTACCGATCTTTTCATGTCCTAGAAAACCAGTTGCATCGCACATAATACAGTATTCCATAGATGGAGTTTTGGCGATTTTAAAATTCCATTCGGTTGTTTTTAATTCTTTCTTACTCATGACTTTCTACCTCCTGTACATCGCTTTCCGGATATGCCGGATCTTCTACAAGTTTTGAAGCTTTCCTCACAACATTTGGATATTCTGTGCGAAGCATTTTATATACTTCTGGATAATACTGCTTTGCCATTCGAATTACTTTATAATTCTCTGTAGAAATATCAGCACCCGCATCAATTAATAACTTCACAACCTTTGGTTCGGTTGCATTAAAGACCGTTCCAATACGAACCTTAGTCATTAATAACATCTGATGATGCCTGTCTATTTCTTCCGGTAATAGTTCCGCCCACTGTTTCCATTTTTCCAGATCTTCTGGTTTTTCTGGGGCACAGCATGCAAAGAAGGCTCCTTCCCCATATCTTGCAAAGATATTTTTGATCGAATACACATGAAACCAGTCATCTTGTGCAGCTGCATCTGTTGTTAACAGATCTCCTGGTATTGCTTTTTGATGTGTGATGGGATCTTCTAAAGTACTCATCACCAACATCCCAAACTGCATTTCTTCCATTAGCTCTTTTCTTTCTTCTTTTGAAGTCATTTTTTACTACCTCCTTATATTCTCCTTTTGTTAAAAAAATTAATATTACCAGGAAAGAAGCTCCGTATTGGGAGAAGGGAACTTCTTTCCTGGCTGGCAGAAACAATCTAGCCCAAAGGAGTAAGCTAGATCAAAACCAGTAAAGAATGCGACGTAAGACTTCCAAGATCCAGGAGGGGAACCTAGAAATGAAGCCTTTGATATGACTGTAATCTTTGATTTTAAAGCAAGTTTAAAATCCTTTTTCTTTTGTAAACGTCACATTCTTACATGGAAATAATATATCAGTAAAAGAGAGGAGTTCTTCATATCAAAGAACTCCTCATAAATTACGCTGATGCTTTGATTTTAAAACGTTTCTTAATTTTAGCACTTGGTTTAAATGGAACTCCTGATACCGATTCCATTCTTGGAATCTTAATCAGCTCCTCCGGTTCCATCTGATACTTCAGCGTCGGCTGTTCCTGAATCACCACTTTCTCTTCCCATGGTTGTTTCGTAAGTGGTTCGTCTGGGAACGTTTCTGGAGTATCATTTTCCAGTGCTCCACAAGTCGCAAAGTAATACAGATCAATCTTCTGTGACTTTGTAACTGAGAAATAAGAATTCAAAAGTCCCGTATCTCTCGCAATGATCATTCGAGTGATCGGGTTGAACTTTCGAAACATGTACTTGATTGCAGGATCTACAATTGCAATCATATTTAGGATGTCACCATCGAAATCCAAAGTTCTTATAACTTCTGACTATATCTTCAAACAGTTAGTCTATTACCAACTAACGATCAGCCTCCCGTTTCGGATTTCTCCTACAATACTCGCTTCGTGTAAGTATTTCAACTTACCTTATTTTCAAACCACCTGAAATAAATTCATTTATGTATTTCTACAAATATGGTTGTCTAGCTTTTTCTAGTCGATGAGCCTATATCTTATCTTCGTAAGATACTTCGCTGCGGATTGGTTCTACTATTACCTTTTTACGATACCTTTGGCGTTACCCATTGCCCTTATCTCCATCACTGGGATAAGTACGTAGTAATAGATGATCAAACCTTCCCCGCAAAATTAGAGAGGTTTTATAACACCCATTCAAATAATTTATCCTAAGCGTTAAGTCCTGGCAAGCCTGCCTTGTAGACTATATCTTCGTTTCAATATATTGAAACGCTATCCGTTTCGGATTTCTCCTACGATACTCGCTTCGTGCAGCATTTCAGCTACCTTATTTTCCCTGCAGTTGCAGTTTAGCTTTCTCTAGTCGTTGAACTCATATCTTATCCTACTAAGATACTTCGTTGCGTCGATTGTTCCAACTTTAACCTTGATTACCATATCTCCGGAGTTACCCTTTGCCCCAAGCATGTCACCATCCTTGGTTGGTAGTTAAAGTCTTTTACTAGAATTTCCCGCAATTAGGATAGTTTAATGTCGACCTTGTCAGTTTGGACTAAGCAACTTTGTTGATCGACAGTGGTACACTTAAGCAATAGTCGGTTCCACTTCTCTTTACCCGGCGTACCTTTAACAGAAGCATTGAGTAATAATTCCAACATTCGAATACAAATGCCTGACTATCTCTTTTAGTAATTTCCCTATCACCAGTTCATTACTAACCTACCATTTCGGATTTCTCCTACCTTTCGTCCATAAAGAACCTACTCACTTCGTGTAAGTATTTCAACTTACCTTATTTTCAATCTACCTGATTTCTCATTTATGTATTTCTACAAACGTAGATGTCTAGCTTTCCTTAGTCGATGAGCCTATATCTTATCTTCGTAAGATACTTCGCTGCGGATTCATTCCAATCTGTTTCCCTTGTTACGATACCTTTGGCGTTACCCATTGCCCTTATCTCCATCACTGGGATAAGTACGTAGTATAACAGATTATCGGAAATTTCCCGCCATTAGATAGGTTTTACGACACCAAATTATGGTTAGCGTCGGATTCCTGTTAATTAGAAGCGTGACTTCTTCTTTCTTAACAATCATCATCATGATATCATATACCTTCTGATTGAAGATAAATGAATCTTCCCAAATGTCTTCTGCTTTGCTAAGTGGTATATCTTCATATACCTTTAAGTAATTGATGATTTTTGGTTTAAATAATTCTCGGAAAGTATGATAAGACAGATCGACTTCGTTGTCTCGAAGCGTCGGATCTGGTACGATCACGTTCCTAGCTGTATAATTGAGTGAGCCACCTAGCAACATATCTCGAATGATACCTTCCTTTCCATGCATGGAAGCAAAGTCATAATCCCAGAGGGCATTAACTTTAATCTGTAACCGTGCTTGGAAGTTATCCCACTCGATGTCATCGCAGTTCTTTAACTGCTCAGACAGTTTGAAGATGACGTTGATCATCTTGTCAGCACCCTGGAAATAGAATGTATCCTGGGTGA
>ERZ1034917.704-NODE-704-length-27680-cov-21.120652_pt1 | contig 27680 bp, 26 predicted proteins | sample MGYA00520605_ERZ1034917 | MGnify/ENA primary metagenome ERZ1034917 (study PRJEB33766, sample SAMN09781784) | gut metagenome | biome: gut microbiome | host: Homo sapiens | place: Madagascar | study: EMG produced TPA metagenomics assembly of the PRJNA485056 data... | reverse complement strand
TGAGGTTACAAGTCGAAAAACCATAAGCGAATACCGAGTAAAGGCAATTCGCGTAGAATTGTTTTGTACATTCATTGAATGGGATATCGTGGCCGGGTTTGTTGATAAATCCATTTTGGGCGTACCGGTTAATGAAATCGGCAAGACCGTATTCCTGACCCGCGAGAAAGCGGAGAAAGCATTGGAGGCGACACAGAATGGCAATTAGCAAATCAAAGCGTGAAGCGGTCTACCAAAAGTATAATGGCCATTGTGCATATTGTGGGCGCGAAATCGCCTACAAAGATATGCAGGTAGACCATTTTCAACCGCTGAGGGCGTGGGGCATTGAGGACGCTGGGACAGATGACCTTGGCAATCTCATGCCAGCTTGCCGAATGTGTAATCATTACAAGAGGGCAAATTCGCTCGAAACTTTTAGACAATACATCGCAGAAATTCCGCGAAAGCTGCGCGAGAACTATATCTACAAGATTGGCGTGGTTTATGGCAATGTCATCGAAGCCGAAAAACCGATTGAGTTTTATTTTGAGACAATGGAGGCGATGAAGGATGGCAAAGTATTTCAGAGTTACAGAGATTGATGCTGTTACTTTTGAGCGCATGACTGGCGACGAGCTTGATTGCCTGCAAGTGGTACTGCTTGCGGATGATGGAAATGTGTATGTTGCTGTCGATGAAGATGAGCAAGATTACATTGAGGTCGACCTTGAAATGTTTGACGCGGACGGAGGTGACAGCGATGAGGCTGATTGATGTTGATGACTTGGGCGTGTGCCGGTGCAGCAAAGATGTTCTCCCTGCGGCGTATTGTGCTGGTTGGAACGGCTTACTTGGCTTGATCGAAAAAGCCCCCACCGTGGATGCCGTGGTCGTGACGCGGTGCAAGGACTGTGTACACTGGGATGATGACCCCGATACTTATGGGGCAGATTACGGCCCGAAAGGCAAATGTATGAAATCATTTGAAACAATGTGCGCAGATGACTTTTGCAGCTACGGAGAGAAAAAGGAGGGATAACGAATGGAAGCTTTTGTTGAAGGTGTTGGAATCTTCTTTGTAGCGATTGGCGGCATTGCAGCGGTTCTTGCGGCGTTATGCTTTTTCTGGTGGTTGGCTGATATTGCATGGATTGCAGCAAGCAACAGATTCCGCGATATCTGCAAGGCAGAAAGCCTAATTTTTGAATATCGACGAGAGCGCAGAGAATATCTGTGGTGGAAAGAGCACGTGAAAGGTAACGTATATGCTGACGATTATGATTAAAGCCTGCGTCTTGGCAGCGGAAAAGGAGTGCGGGGATGGCTAAACAGTCCGGTATGCAGCGGTACGCCGAACAATTCGCCCAGGCGAAAGTAGAAGCCGCCCAGCAGCTGATCTCCCAGTACATGACCGACACCCTGCAAATGACCCTCCACCAGACGGAGGGCTGGGGGTATGAGCGCATCATGCGGCTGACGGAGGCATGGCAGCAGACCCAAAAGGAGTACACGCCCACCCTCAATTCCAACGACCCGGCGGCGGACGTCCGACAGGAACACATGGATCGGGTGCTTGCCCAGATCATCGGCGGCAAGCAGGAGTTAAGGCCGTTCCCGGAGCGGTATCACGAGCTGCGGAAAGTGACATATGGGAGGCAACATGACAAACGATGATAAAGCCCTGCTAAGGGCATATGCGGAAAACAACATGAACCGGTCACAAACCAGCAAGGCCATCTATCTGCACACCAATTCCATTCGCTATCGGTTCGCCGTTATCCGCCGGGAAACCGGGCTGAATCCGCAGTGCTTTTATGACCTGGTTGTACTGTTGCGGAAGATTGGAGAGTGCGTATGACCGAGGTGATAACATGAGCATATTCCCGGAGCGGCTGCGGCAGTTGAGGGAGCGGAAGCGGATAAAGCGGTATGTGTTGTCGGAACGGTGCGGCTTGCATTCGGACGCTGTGCGGCGTTATGAAATGGGCGAAGCAACGCCGTCTATGGATGCCCTTCAAAGCCTTGCGGATGAACTGGGGGTGTCTGTTGACTATCTCATGGGGCGGACGGATTATCCACTGATGGTAAATATTTCAGCGCCTCATGATAAAATTTGAAAATTCCCCTTTTAAGGGGAAAAACGCTGTTGAATAGTGCGACAATGGATGTGTGGGAGTGTATCTCACACATCCTTTTCTTTCCTTCATTTTCATCCTTTCTCTCTCCAACCCCGGCGGAATGCCGGGGGTATGCAGACGTAGCTCAGTAGGCAAGAGCGTTTCGCAAATAATGAAAATGTCGCTGGTTCAAGTCCAGCCGTCTGCGCCAGATGCCGGGTAGCGCCCGGACAATGTAAGACCGTTCGTCGTGGCTTACATGGAAATGAAAATGGTCGCTGAAAACTGCGCCGTGGGAAGGAACCGCTTCAGCGTAATGGTGCTGCACATGTAAAGCAGCAATCGGTGATGTGATAATTTAAGCGGCAAGACGGCCAATATGCGGCATAGGTGGTTAGAATAGGCAGACCACAGCGAGTGACGGGGACTTTTCCCGAAGCGCTAAAGCAGGGCAGGACTGCAATGCCGTACCAACCACACAAGCGGGCGAGGAAGCGCGAGAAGTTAAGTACACACAAGCTGTGGCCACAGCGGCGGACAGTTAATCCGCAAAAACAGTGTGCGGCTGATGAAAAGGCGCAGCGCGGTGTGGTGCCAAAATAACTGTGTACCCCATGTTTGAGAGCTTCCAGAAAGCCGCATGGGCGGGGAAAGTCTGCTATGTAAGGCCAAGGGGTGGGGGCCGGTAGCAAAATTGATTTGAGGTGGTGACAATGGCTGCGAGACTGACAGACCGGCAGAAAAAGAAAATACTGGCGGACTACGTGCAGCTTGGCAGCTATAACGCCACCGCAAAGGTCAACGGTTGTTCTCTGAACACCGTGAAGAAGTTCGTGCAGGAAAATGCAGACATTGCAGAACTGTGCAATCAAAAAAAAGAAGAAAACACGGCGGATATCCTGGCATACATGGAAAACCAGAAAGATGTGGTGTGCGAAATCATCGGCAAATGTCTGGCGGTGCTGAATGACCCGGAGAAACTGGCGGAGGCGACGCCCAGCCAGATTACAACGGCAATGGGGACGCTGATTGACAAGTGGACGCAGGTACAGGGCATGAGCGCGGATGAAGCGGGAACCGGCGTGGTGCAGATGCCGTCGGTGCTGCCGGAGGAAAAGCTGTGAATGTGGTCTGGACGCCGCAGCCGAGACAGGCTATCTTTATGAGCCGCCCGGAATGGGAGGCGCTGTATGGCGGGGCTGCCGGAGGCGGCAAGAGCGACGCACTGGTGATCGAGGCCCTGCGGCAGGTGGATATCCCGTGGTACAAGGGATTGATTCTGCGAAAGACCTATCCGCAGCTGGCGGAACTGATTGACAAGACGCTATCTTACTACCCGCGCGTATACCCAAAGGCCAAATACAACGGCAGCAGCCACACATGGACGTTCCCCAGCGGGGCGAAAGTCATTTTCGGCTCCATGCAGTACACCAAAGACCGGGTGAAATATCAGGGACAGGCATACGACTTTATTGCCTTTGATGAGTTGACCCATTTCACTTGGGAGGAGTACAGCTATATGTTTTCCCGCAACCGCCCCAATGGGCCGGGAACGCGGGTATATATGCGGGCCACGGCGAACCCAGGCGGCATCGGCCATGGATGGGTGAAAGACCGTTTTATCACGGCGGCTCCGCCTATGCAGACCATCTGGCAGGATGTTTCCTGGATGGGGGTTGACGGCAAAAAGCAGGAGGGCAGGCGCAGCCGGATATTCATTCCGGCAAAGGTGACGGACAATGCGGCGCTGCTTGCCAATGACCCCAACTACATTCTCAACCTGGCGTCATTGCCGGATGCGGAACGGGCGGCACTGCTGGACGGCAACTGGGACAGCTTCTCCGGGCAGGTGTTCACGGAATGGCGGAATGACCGGGAGCATTACAAAGACCACATCAACACCCACGTCATTGAGCCGTTCCGCATCCCGGAAAGCTGGAATGTGTGGCGGGCGATGGACTGGGGCTATACGCGGCCTTTTTCCGTGGGCTGGTATGCCGTGGATCAGGATCGGCGGCTGTATCGTATTCGGGAACTATACGGCTGCACGGGTACGCCAAACGAGGGCGTGAAGTGGACACCGGATCATGTGGCGGAGGAAATCCGCCGGATTGAACGGGAAGACCCCAATTTGCAGGGGCGTACCGTGCGGGGCGTGGCAGACCCGGCTATCTTCGGCAACAGCGGCACGGAAAGCGTGGCAGCGGTGATGGAGCGCAAGGGCGTGTTCTGGGAGGCAGGGCAGCATGACCGGCTGAACGGCAAGATGCAGATCCACAACCGGCTGGCCTTTGATGGGCAGGGCATCCCCATGCTGTATGTGTTCGACACTTGCAGGCATTTCATCCGGACGGTGCCGAATCTGGTATACAGCGAGACGGACGTTGAGGACGTGGACACCGACGGCGAGGACCATATTTATGACGAGTGCCGGTATATGTGCATGGAATACCCGGTGGCGCAGACCATCCGCATCCCGGCGGCGGTGAAGCCGTACAGCCCTCTGGACGCGGACGAACCGGAGGACCGGGATTACGCATGGTTCCGAAAATACTGATGGAGGACGTATGGACAGACAGGACTTATTCAATAAGGCAATGGGCATGGGGCTTGGCAGTCTCATGCCCCAGCTGCAGCCGCAGCCCGCAGGGCAGATGGCCACCGGCGACGCGATCAAAGTGGACGATATCCGCAAGGCGGCGGAGACGGTGCGGAAGTACAAGGACGGCAAGAGCCTGCTGGAAAACCGCCTGAAAGAAGATGAGCTGTGGTATCGGGTGCGGCACTGGGAAGCGGTGCGGAAGAAGTTCAACCCGGATGTGCCGGAGCCGTCCTCCGCATGGCTGTTTAACGCCATCACCAACAAGCACGCCGACGCTATGGACAACTACCCGGAACCGAACGTGCTTCCGAGAGAGGCGGGCGACCAGCAGGAGGCCAAGAAGCTATCCTCCATTCTTCCCTGCGTCATGGAGGCGGCAGAGTTTGAGGATGTGTATGCGGGTGCCTGGTGGGGCAAGCTGAAACACGGCACCGGCGCGTATTTCGTCGGGTGGGACCCGGAGAAAGAAAACGGGCTGGGTGATATCGATATCCACGACCTCGACCTGCTGGACGTTTACTGGGAGCCGGGGATTAAGAACATCCAGAACAGCCGGAACCTGTTTATTGCAGGCGTGGCGGAGACGGCGGATCTGGAAGCCCAGTTCCCCCAGTACAAGGGCAAGCTGGAGACAGCCACACCGGATGACTACGCCTATTCCTATGACCCCAACGTGGACTGGACAGGCAAGTGTCTGGTGTGGGACTGGTACTACAAAAAGAAAGACCTGACAGGCCGGACGCTGCTGCATTACTGCAAGTTTTCCGGCGACTGCATCCTGTATGCCAGTGAAAATGACCCCAATTACCGGGAGCGGGGATATTATGACCACGGCTTGTATCCGGTGGTATTCGACACCATGTTCCCGGAAGCGGGGACGCCGTACGGCTTCGGCATGATCGCCATCTGCAAGAATCCTCAGCTTTACATCGACAAGCTGGGCCAGAACATTCTGGAGAGGAGCCTGTTGGGCACTAAGACCCGGTATATTGCATCTTCGCAGGCGGGAATTAATGAGGATGAGTTGAAAGACGCCTCCTGCGCTATCGTACACAGTGAACTGCCCCGACTGGACAGCGAGCACTTGCAGCCTATTGTGCCGCCCTCGCTGGAAGGAAACTACATCGACGTCTATCAGCTGAAGATTGACGAGATGAAGGAAACCAGCGCCAACCGGGATATGAACAGCGGCGGCACCTCCGGCGTGACGGCGGCTGCGGCCATTGCAGCCCTGCAGGAATCCGGCAACAAGGTGAGCCGGGACATGATTCAGGGCAGCTATCGGGCATACCGGCAGGTATGTTCGCTGGTGATTGAGTTGATCCGGCAGTTCTACACGGAAACCCGCACCTTCCGCATTCTGGGCGAGGGTGGGCAGATGGAGTTTGTGGACTTCAACAACGCCGGGATGCAGGATCAGCCGGTATCCATGCCGGGAGGTATGGGGCAGATGTTCCGGCGGCCTGTGTTTGACCTGAAGATCCGGCCCCAGAAGCGCAGCCCCTTTACCATTGAAGCCCAGTATGAGCGGGCCAAGGAACTGTATGGTCTTGGGTTCTTCAACCCGGAGAATGCACAGCAGAGCATCATCGCCCTGTCCATGATGGACTTTGAGGGCAAGGAGCAGATTTTGCAGCAGGTGCAGCAGGGGCAGACCCTTTTGAACATGGTGCAGCAGCTTCAACAGCAGCTGGCAATGTTCCAGGCGGCAGCAGGAATGACCGTAGAGCAGCCGGGGTATCAGGTACAGACAGGCCAGAGCGGCGGTGGAGCCACCATTGCACAGGCAAGGCAGGATGCCGTCAGCGCCAACAAAAAGAGTTACGGGGAACGGCTGGCTGAAAGGAGCCGGGCATGACCCGTGTGTACGCAGAACAGAACGGAGATACCGTCCGGCTGGAATGCCGGGGGCACGCCGGGTACGCAGAAAGCGGAAAAGACGTGGTGTGTGCGGCCATCTCTGCCATCTGTCAGACGCTGTATCTCTGGTGCAAGAACGCCGAGGGCGTAGCTATTACGCGGGAGCACATGGAGCCGGGGCGGTTCGTACTGGAAGCCCGTGGGCCGTGCTGGGAACCGTGGCGGGCGGCTGTACTGGGGCTGATAAGCCTTGCACAAGGCTACCCTGCAAACCTCCGTGTGGATACGCGGGGACTTGATTTGTGTTCCAAGCCGCAGACGCGGCAATCTGATAAAGGAGCAAACACATGAAGAATATTTTTGTCAAGGCAATGTCTCTTTTCCTGTTTGACGGCGGCGCTTCCGGGGCGTCCGGCGGAGCGGGAGAAGGCGGAGCCGAGGCGGGCGGAACCAATGGCGGGCCTGACGTCGCCCAGCAGGCCAAAACGGGCGAGGTAGTCTACGGAAAGCAGACTGCGGCTCCTGACGCCGGGGAGCAAGACCAACGCGCATCCTTCAAAGATTTGATCAACGGTGACTATAAGGCGGACTTCGACGCCGAGGTACAGCGAATCGTAGGCGAACGGCTGAAAAAGGTAAAGGATCAGGGCCGCATCGTGGCGGATCAGGGCAAAGCGTTGAACGCACAGCAGCCCATTCTGGACGCCCTGTCTCTTCGCTACGGTACGGCACCCGGCGACATTGAAGCCCTGCGGTCAGCGGTGGATCGGGACAATTCTCTTTGGGAGCAGGCTGCGGAGGAAGCCGGTATGAGCGTGGAGCAGTACCGGCAGTATCAGCAGATGCAGCAGGAGAACGCACGGCTGAGAGCGGCGCAGGAGGACTATTACGCCAGACAGCGCAGTGAACAGCAGCTGCGCTCGTGGATGGATCAGGCGGAGGCCATGAAACAGGACCCCCTGCTGGCGGACTTCGACCTGCCTACCGAGATCAACACCAACCCCGACTTCCTTGCCTTGCTGCAAAGAGGCGTCAGCGTGGAGCAGGCATACAAGGTCCTGCACATGGATGACTTTCTCAGCAAGGCCACGGCACAGGCGGAGAAGACCGTAACGGACAACATCCGCGCCAGAGGGGCAAGACCCCAGGAAAACGGAGCCGCGCCAAAGAGCGCCGTTGTTGTGAAGGATGATGTTTCCAAACTGACCCCGGCAGACCGGGCGGAGATCGCCAGACGGGCTGCGATGGGGGAAACCATCACTTTTAACTGACAACAAGGAGGCTACTCTATGAACACTCTGTTTATGTTCCCTATGTTCGTGCAGATTTTCGCGGACATGAAGACCAACACCACTACCCAGACGGGCGACGGCAAGGACTTGTCTGCGGAGATGAAAACCTATTACTCCGACTATCTGATCGACCTGGCAGAGCCGGAGCTTGTGCATGACCAGTTTGGCCAGAAGCACCCCATCCCCAAGAACGGCGGCAAGACCGTTGAGTTCCGCCAGTATGATCCCCTGCCTGAAATGACTACCGCCCTGACCGAAGGCGTGACCCCTGACGGCCAGAGCATGAACGTGAAGAAGCTGGAGGCCACTGTGAAGCAGTACGGCGGCTACGTCACCCTGTCCGATATGCTGATTCTGGCAGCCATCGACAACAACGTAGTGCAGGCCACCAAACTGATCGCCTCTCAGGCCGGACGCACCCTGGACACCATCACCCGCGACATTCTGAACGCCGGCACCATTGTCCAGTACGCCGACGGCTCCGTGACTGCCCGTGCCAATCTGGTGGGCGGCAGCGCCACCGAGAGCGAGAACAACTATCTGACCGTGGATGCCATCAAGAAGGCCGTGCGCACTCTGGAGGCGCAGGACGCGCCCAAGATCAACGGCTACTATGTGGGCATCATCCATCCCAACGCCAAGTATGACCTGATGAAAGACCCTGAGTGGAAGAGCCCCCACGAGTATGTGGACACCGCCAACATCTACAAGAACGAGATCGGCGAGCTGTACGGCGTCCGCTTTGTGCAGTCCAGCCGCGCCAAGGTGTGGAAGGACGCTGCCAAGAACAAGGCCACCGGAACGGAGGTCGCCAACAAGCGGGACGTGTACTCCACCCTGATCCTTGCGGATGACGCCTACGGCATTACCAATATCTCCGGCGGCGGCCTGCAGCACATCGTCAAGCAGCTGGGCAGCGCTGGTTCCGGTGATCCTTTGGATCAGCGGGCTACCGTTGGCTGGAAGGCCACCAAGACGGCGGAGATCCTGGTCCAGCAGTACATGGTCCGTATTGAGACAACCGTCAGCGCCTGATAGGAGGACAGTATGAGCGAAGCTAAGAAGGTAACGGACCCTAATGAGGAGCTGGTAGAGTATACCGCACCTCTCATGGGCCGCACGGATTCCCGCGATATCATCGTGGGCGTCAACGGTGAGATCATCCGCATTATGCGTGGCGAGACTGTGCAGATCAAGCGGAAATTCCTGCTGGTGCTGCAGAACGCAGAGAAACAGGAAATGGAAGCCTACAAGGCACAGATGGCGGCGCAGAAAAACAGCGCCAAGGCTTTGGCCGATATGTAACCCGATGCGGGCAGACGGTTTCCTGCCGTTTGCCCGCATTTTCTATGGAGGGCGTATGAACCGAAAGATTTCACTGTCCATTGAGGACATCTATATCAAATATGCCGGGGAAGCCTTTGGGGCAACCGGCTCCCACAATGCCTTGACGCTGCGGATGATCTTCGGCTCTGCATGGGACGGCACGGCCAAGACTGCGTATTTTACCGATGCGCTGGGGAGTGCGTCGGTGTCTATCGTGCTTGGGCTGGATAAACTGGTGGGCGGAGCCTATGAGATAGACGTGCCCTCCGAGGCATTGAAGTATGCCGGAGAAGCCACTGTGACCATCAAGGGCGTACTGACAAGCGGCGATACCACCACCAAGGCCATCACCACGGCGGCGGGGCATTTCCGTGTTCTGGATTCGGAGTTGCCGGAAAGCGCCGGGAATGTTGGAACCATCACGCCCAGCGATAAGGAGCAGCTGCAGGCGGAAATTGCCGGGCTTGAAAATCTGTTTACCACGACCAAGACGGCAGCAGAAACAGCGGCTGCGAATGCCAAAGCCAGCGAGGACAAAGCAAAGGCAAGCGAGGAATCAGCGGGATCCTCAGCGACGGCGGCGGAAGCCTCTAAAACGGCGGCGGCAGGAAGCGCAGCGACAGCGGCGGAAAAGACCACAGCGGCCAGCGACAGCGCCAGCAAGGCGGCGGCCTCCCAGACGGCGGCAAAGTCCAGTGAGGACAAGGCCAAGGCAAGCGAGACGGCGGCAGAGAGCGCCAAAACGGCAGCGGAGGCAGCCAAAGCAGAAGCGGCAGAGAGTGCGGAGAGCGCATCTGCCAGCGCCCAGACGGCTCAAAGCGCCGCCAGCAGCGCAGGGGCAGCCGCCAGCACCGCCAGCAGCGCGGCATCGGCAGCATCCGGCTCCGCCAGTGACGCGGTGGGAAGTGCAGCGGCAGCGGCGCAGAGCGCGGCCAGCGTGGCAGGCATCAACAAGACGGCGGAAAGCTGGGCGGTAGGCGGCACCGGCACCCGGGAGGGGGAAAACACCAACAACGCCAAATACTGGGCAAATCAGGCACAGGCGGTTGTAGGCGGCGACTTTGCCACCAAGACAGAGGCGCAGGGATATGTGGCTGACCATAACCAGAGCGCCACCGCCCACAGCGACATCCGGGAGGCCGTCAGCAAGGCGGGCAAGGCGTTCGTGATTACCGGGACGCTGGGGGACGATGGGGAAACCATTGCCGGGATCAACAAAACTCGCGCAGAGGTAAGGACTGCCGTGCAGGAAAACAGAGTAGTAAAAGTGAAGATTGCCCCATATGAGCTTACGCTGGGAAATTTCTTTTTGCAAGAATACCGCGACGACTATGCCTTCTTCGCACTGGAAAATAGGCTCGGACTTATTGCGGCGCTCTATTTAGGGGATGCGGAATCCTCCGGTGAGTTATTCGAGGTCCCTATACCCGGACTGTCCGACAACATGCCCTCCTCCCCCGGCACGGACAGCCCAGGGACGTCCGAAGACGCCGCCCGGGCAGACCATGTGCATCCGTCGGAGGTTCTGCGGGTGGGAATAACCTCGGACGTGGACTTAAATTGCACATCATCGGCAACAGCAGCAGAGATTTACGCGGCCTTTCGGGCGGGAAAGTATGTATTTGCGCAGTATGGAGGAAGAGACTATACGCTGTACGACTACACAACCGACAGTTCTGGCAATATGACACAGATCTGCTTCCATTCTTTTTCTACCGTTGGTGTCGGCCGCGAGTTTTACATACGTATAAACGCTGATGATACCATTCTGCTTTTCAACAGCAACGACCTCGTTATGGTTGGCGACGACGGCAAAATCCCCAGCAGATACCTGCCAGAGATTTCCTCCGTGAAAACCTACACGGCTACTATCGGCACCACATGGACGGAGGACAGCAACACCGGCGTGAAGACCCAGAACGTGGCGATTCCCGGCGTGCTGGCAAGCCACACGGCCAAGGTAGACCACGCCTACACCGGCAGCGGGACAAGCGAGGACTACGCCGCCTTTGTGGAGGCGGAGAACCAGTATCTCAACTGTATCACCAACGGCTACGCCGAAACCTACAACGGCGGGGTGAAGTTCACCATCTTCGGGGACGCCAACACCGTCAGCATTCCTATTGTGGTGGAGGTGGCGTAATGGGAAGAGTAATTTTAGCAGGCGGGTGCGTAGGGATGCATCTGCCGCTGCCTTCAAATTTTGCGGATGCGACTTGGACGCAGATTATCTACGCCTGTCAAAAAAATGTCGTGCCGCGAACGTGGGTAGCAGGCAATCAAAAAGCCATGACAATCAACGGCACAGAATACCTGATTGACATCATCGGAAAGACCCACGACACCTACGCCAGCGGAGGAACGGCTCCGCTTACCTTCCAGCTGCACGACTGCTACGAGACATCCTATAGAATGAACGCGGGTTCATCCAATAGCATCGGCTGGACAAGCTGCGAGATGCGAAGCACACGTCTCCCTGCTATTTTGGAGTTAATGCCCGATGATGTCAAAACGGCTATCCGAGAGGTGAACAAGCTGACCTCGGCGGGAAGCCAGAGCAGTGACATCGTCACCACAGCGGACAAGCTGTTTTTACTGAGTGAGATCGAAGTGTTCGGCAGCACCAAATATTCAGTAGATGGGGAAGGAACCCAGTACGATTACTACGCGGCGGGAGGCAGCAAGATAAAGAATCAAGGCGGTACCGAAGAGTTGTGGTGGGAACGCTCCCCCCGAAAAGATAGTGATTCATATTTTTGCAGGGTGTCAACGACCGGCACAGCCAGTTCCAGAGAACCAAACAATTCAAACGGCGTGGCCTTCGCCTTCTGCTTTTAAGGGGGTGGCGTAATGGGGCATTGCTTGATGATGCGGAAGGGCAAGGTGCATACGGCGCCGATGACGTACAAGGCGAATTTTGCGGACAATACGTGGGCGCAGATCATTGACGCCTGCCACAAAAACCAAGTGCCAGAGACGTGGGTAGTTGGGAATCAGAAAGCCATGACGATTAACGGAACGGCTTACGTTATCGACATCATTGGTAAAGGCCATGACGATTATGCTGATGGCTCTGGAAAGGCTCCGCTGACATTCCAGATGCATGACTGCTACGCGGACACAAAGCCGATGAACAGCTCAAACACCAACGTAGGCGGCTGGACGAGCTGTGCCATGCGAAGCACACACCTGCCTGCCATTCTGGCGCTGATGCCAACAGAGGTACAGAACGGCATCCGGGAGGTGAACAAGCTGACCTCGGCGGGCGGCCAGAGCGCCACCATCAACACCACAGCGGACAAGCTGTTCCTGCTGAGCGAGATCGAGATTTTCGGCAGCGTCCACTATTCCAAGAGCGGCGAGGGAACGCAGTACGACTACTACAAGGCGGGCAACAGCAAGGTGAAGAACCGCAACGGCAGTGATGAATCTTGGTGGGAGCGTTCTCCGCATAGCAGCAGCTCTGCGCGTTTCTGCGTTGTCATCAGTGGCCAAGCCAACTACAACCTCGCGACCTACGCATTTGGCGTATCCTTCGGCTTCTGTTTTTAAGGCACCAAGCGGGTGGCTGGGGATAACAAGTAATTTTTGAAAGGAGCACACTATGAAAAGGAACTTTGCAGACATTATCTACGAGGGCAAGAAGAACGGCAAAACCATCGAGGCTGTTAACGCCGAGCTGGAAGCGGCGGGGGCCAACTTCCACCTGAACGCGGACGGAGCCGTGGCCGGTTGGACGGAACAGGAGATGGCAGAGGGTTTTATGCCCGGTGAACCCGCCGAGGATGTGAAGCACCTTCACGACTGCATGAGATTCAGCCCGGACAAGGCGGGCACCGAGGAAACCGTATGGACGCCGGAGGGGCAGTACCGCATTACCTATGACGAGGACGGACATCCTGTCAAGGCTGTGCGGCTTGGCTCCTGAACAGGAGGTGCGATATGAACGCGGTACACGTGAAAAACCTGATTCTGGCGGCGCTGGCCACGGCAGGCTCCGTCATTGCGCAGGCTCTGGGGGGCTGGGATATGGCGCTGAAAGTGCTGATCTGTTTCATGGTGCTGGACTACGCCACCGGCTGGATGGTGGCGGCCATCTGGCATAAGTCCGGCAAGAGCGGCACCGGGGCGCTGAGTTCCGACGCTGGGTTCAAAGGGCTGGCGAAGAAGTGCGTCATGCTGGCGCTGGTATGGATGGGGGCATTACTGGATCAGGCCACATCCAGCGATTTTGTACGGGACGCAGTGTGTATGTTTTTTATTGCCAATGAGGGGCTGTCGATTCTGGAGAATACCGCCATTATGGGGGTGCCCTACCCCGCCTTTATTAAAAATATGCTGGACGCCATGCGGCAGGCCAGTGACGAGGGCAAGAAGAACACGGAGGCCGGGACATGATGACGAGAGCGGGCACTGTCCCGCTCTCCGGCCTACAGTGGATTAAGATTTACTTCAATACCAAGCGTCTGCGCTCCACCACCGGGAACCTGAAAAAGATGCTGGCAGACGCCGGCGGAGACGCCCTCTGCAACGGGGCGATTTTCCTGCGGAATCTGTCCCCTGCCTGCCATCTGAAAGCAAACGGCGCTGTGAAGCGCAAGCCGAACTATACGGCATGGGGCATCAGCTGGAACACGCCGGAGAATTTCGGCGTGAAGCAGGTACCCAACGGCGGCGCAAACTATATGGAGTGCGTCCATATTCTGATTGACGGCAAGAAGATCAGCCCCATCCACTGCGGCGCGGACATGAAGTACAAGGCGGCACGGGCGGCTATCGGCACGAAAGACGGACGGTTTGCCTACTACGTCAGCCGGGACAGGCGGACGCCGGAGCAGCTGCGGGATTTGCTGGCATCCTCCGGCTGGGACAACGCCATCATGATGGACGGCGGCGGGTCTACCTGCTTCATGGACAGCGAGAGCAAGGGCTTTGCCGGGGATGGGCGGGTAATTCCGTTCTTCCTGGTCTGGAAGTACAAGAGCGGGGACGCATTCGAGCCGGAAGGAGAGAAACCTATGGTAGAGATCAACGCCTACAGCAAGGCGAAGGACGGCACGAAGAAGCTGTCCGGCAATTTCAAAGTCAGCGAGTTTGCCTGCCGCGACGGCTCTGACGCCGTGCTGGTAGCCCCCCGGCTGGTGATGGTATTGCAGACCATCCGCGACCACTTCGGGGCAGCGGTCACCATTAACAGCGGCTACCGGACGCCCCAGTACAACGCTGCACAGGGCGGCGCGGAGCACTCCCAGCACTGCTATGGCACGGCGGCGGACATCGTGGTCAAGGGGCAGAAGCCGGCAGCGGTAGCGGCCTACGCCCGGAAGATTATGCCGGACTGGGGCGGCGTGGGGGTCTATGGCAGCTTTTGCCATATCGACGTTCGGGAAGCCAAAGCGGACTGGAAGGGATAAAGCCTATGAACAAAACCATTTCGGAGGTAATTGCACAAACGCAGGCGGTGCGGCCTGACCTCTACACGGACGAGCAGATCACCGGCTGGCTTTCGGAACTGGACGGGCAGCTTTCTGTGGAGCTGCTGAAAACGGAGCCAGTGGCCTATAAGTGGCCGGAGGACGCAGGGAAGGAACTGCTGGTGCCCCATCCGTATGACCGAATGTATCACCTGTATGTGATTGCCATGATCGACCTGTACAACCGGGAGGCCGACCTGTACGCAAACGACATGGCGGTATTCAACAGCGCCTTGCAGGAATACCGCAGTTACTACCGCCGAACCAACCGGCCAGACCCCGATGGGAACTGGTTCAAAACCATGTAAGGAGGGCGCTCTATGTATCTTCCCAGCCTGAAATACGCAGAGCAGAAAACGAAGCAGCAGATTGTGGAGTTTCTGGGGATTAACTTCTCCGACAACTTCACGGACGGAAATTTCTCCGCCTGCCGCAACCTTTCTGCCCGGCGCTATCCTTACCTCTCTACCCGGCTGCGGCGGCTGGCCGTGGGGGATTATGTAGCCCCGACCGCTGTCACCGCGTGGGACAAGCTGGTGGTGGTAGACGGAACCAGCCTGATTTACGACGGGGACGTGGTAGGCACGGTGACGGCAGGAGAAAAGCAGTTCGCCGTGGTGAACACAAAACTGGTAATCTGGCCGGATAAGAAATATCTGGATCTGAACACATCCACGCTGCACGAGCTGGGAGCCAGTGCAGAAAAGGCCAACGCCGTTGTGACCACGGACAGCATCACCATGACGGGGGCAGGGCTTTCCTCCAAATTCTCTGCCGGGGACGGGATCACGATCTCCGGCTGCACCACAAAAAAGGAAAACAACAAGGATATTGTCATCAAAGCCGTGGATGGAGACAAGCTGACATTCTCCGCAAACGCGCTGGCGGCTTGCACGGAAGCGGGCACCATGAAAATCGAGCGGAAGATCCCGGATCTGGACTTTATCTGCGAGAGTGAGAACCGGCTGTGGGGCGTCAGCAACGCCAACAAGACCATTTACGCCTCAGCACTGGGCGACCCGAAGAACTTCTTTGTGTATCAGGGGATTTCCACGGACTCTTACGCGCTGGCGGTTGGCTCTGCCGGGAATTTTACCGGATGCTGCAAGCTGAGTTCTTCCGTGCTTTTCTGGAAGGAAAACCTGCTGCACAAGATTTTGGGCAGCTACCCTGCGGAATACGCCCTCTACACCTCGGATATTACCGGGGTCCAGGAGGGCAGTTTCAAGAGTATGCAGGTTATCAACGACGTGCTGTTTTACAAGGGGCCGGACGGTGTGTACGCCTATTCCGGCGGTACGCCGTCCATGGTTTCCCAGACCTTTGGGGCCAAACGGTTTACGGAAGCGGTCAGCGGAACGGATGGGCGGAACTACTATATGTCCGCCAAGAGCAACGGCGTGTGGCATCTTCTGGTATACGACACTCAGCAGGGGGTGTGGCTGGAAGAGGACGACACGGAAGCGCTGGATTTCTGCCGATACAACAGCTTCCTTTATATGCTGGGCGCTGACGGTTCCCTTTGGGCGCTGGACGCAGACGAGGGTTCGGAGATCGTGGATTGGAGCGCAACCTTTACCCCGTTCTATGAAACTATGGAGGGGAAGAAGGTGTATTCCTCCCTGTATCTCCGGTTTGAACTGGGGAAGGGCGCATGGATTCAGGCGGAAGTCCGCTGCGACAACGGCAAATGGGAGAAGATCGGCGGGCTGCACGGGAAAGGCCCACAGCTTCTTCCGGTACGTCCCCGGCGATGCGACAAATACGAGGTGCAGCTTTCCGGGCATGGGGAATGCGCCATTCTCGGCATGATCCGCCGGTTCCGGGTGGGTTCGGAGGTATAGCATGGCAATTTTTGACAAGGAATTGAATCATCTGGATTCTCAGGACGCTGCCGGAAGCCTGCGGACGCTGGAAAATTACATTTCCTATATGCGGGAGCGGCTGGAGTTCAACAACTCCAATCTCACCCGCACTCTGTCTTCGGCAGGAACCAGTACGGCGGAAATGGTGCTGATCGTGGCGGCGCTGCAGAATAACGTGCAGGCCATGCAGTCCAGTATAACGGCCATGCAGGGGCAGATCACCACTTTGGGAACAACGGTTTCTGGGCTGAATAACAGCTTGAGTCAGAACGTGACGGCGCTGCAATCCTCTGTGGGCACTCTGCAATCGGACGTTACCGCATTGCAGACTACCGTGCAGAATATTGACAAGCGCGTCACTGCGCTGGAAGCAAAAGGAGGGACCACCTGATGGCAGGCTACTACGACAAAAACAAAGACTATTCCAAGGAATTACAGCGGACAGACCTCTCCGCCTCTGAGCGGGCGCAGCTGACGCAGGAGCGGCAGAACAAGATTGATGCCCAATACGGCGGCAAGGAACCGAATATGACCGGCTCCAATAAGACCTACAGCCAGTCCTACGGCGGTTCTTCCGGCGGCAGTTCCAAGGGCAGCTACAATGGGATTGACTACACCCGGAAGAATAACAGCGGCGGGGTGTACGGTGCGCCTATCAGCAATTCCGATGTGAAGAATTACACCCGCAATGGGGTAACTTACCGCGCCGGGGCGGACATGAGCCGCCGCCCCGATTTGGCTGGCGGGTACGCGGTGTCCAACGGCTATACCGTGTTTTACGATGAGAACGGATACGCCAAAAAGGCCGTGAAGGGCGTGGCAGATTATACCCCCCATCAGGACATCAACGCGGGGAACGGCAGTTATGGCAAAAGCGGGGCATGGACGGACAACGAGATGCTTTCCGCCGCAGATAAGCAGAAGATCGCAGACATTCGGGCGCAGATGCAGGCAGGAAAGATCACAGGGGATCAGGCCAATCAGGCGGCCAACGCCATCCGGGCAGGCTACGGCTACAGCATTGACAAGAACGGTTATGTGACGGACAACGGGGCCTTATCCCGCGTGAATGACAGGCGGGCGCAATTAGGGCTTTCCACCAATCCGGAGGACGCTTCGACAGGGTATTACCGCTATCTGATGAACACGGACACGTCTCCACTTGCGCAGGCGGCAGGGTTGGTGAAATCCTACGAGGCCTTCAAAAACGGTTATACCCCCGGGACGCTCCCCTCTGTAAGCGATACGGACATTTTGCAGGGGCTGGTGAACAACGGGTACAACACCAGCGACGCTGGGAAGCCGTCCTTTGACTATTCCTACGATTCAGAAATGCGGGCGCTGATTGACCAGATTTTGAACAGCAATCTTTCGGACTGGAAGCAGGGCGACCAGTACGCGGCACTGCGTGACCAGTATGCCGCCAACGGCCAGATGAGCATGACTGACCTGCTGGGGCAGGTGTCCTCCCGCACCGGCGGCTTGGCTTCTTCCTACGCGGCCAGCGTCGCCAATCAGGAATACAACGACTGGATGAGCAAGCTGGAACAGGCGGCGCAGGAAATGTACCAGCAGGATCGCAGCGACAAGCTGAACAATCTGGGCGTGCTGAACGACGCCTACAGCCGGGAGTACGGGGAGTACGGAGACAAGCTGAACCAGTGGAACACGGATCGGAATTTTGCCTATCAGCAGGCGCAGGATGCGCTTGCCAATAGCTGGAAGCAGAAAGAATGGGACTACAACATGTCTCAGGACGAGTGGAACAGGGCGGCCCAGCAGGCGGATATGATGGCGTCCTACGGTGATTTCTCCGGGTATAAGGCGTTGGGGTATACCGATGCCCAAATCGGCCAGATGCGGCAGGCATATCAGATTCAGCAGGCGGCAAAGGCAAAGAGTGGGAGCCGTGGGAGCAGTGGAGGCAAGAAAAGCGGGGATAGCGGCATGAAACTGAGCGTTGCAAAGGATAATGCCAAACAGGGGATTTTCACGCAGGATGTTCTGGATGCATTCCACAATGCGGGATACAGCGACGATTATCTGGAAAGCGCTTATGGATATGAACGGCCCAGCGCTGCCGGTTCAGGCTCTGCACCCAATTTTGTCGATTTGAAGCGTTCGATTCAAACGCTGGTGGCGCAAGGCAGTGGAGACAGAGCGTTCCAACTGTATAATCAGTATTTTGACAGTTTAAGCACCACGCAGCAGGAAGAATTGAACCGTATGCTGGGAGCGTAGGAGGCGTGATATGGCACAAAAACTGGATCGGTCTTATTTCGGAACAGGCAATCGCAAAACGGCAACAGGCACGAACAAGAAAGACACGTCCGGTGCGGCAAAATCTGTACAGAAACTGGATAGAAGCCACTTCAATAAACCGAAGAGTGCCCCCATTTCGGGGGCTTCTCCTGCAAAAACGACCGTGCCGCAGACGAACAATACCAACACTGACGCATGGACGCGGGCTACAGCTTCCCAGACGAAGATCTTGGAGAAAAAGGGCGGCAGCCGGAGCAGTGGAACGGCTATGCATGGAACCACCGTCAATGAGCGGGGCTTCTCCGGCAGTTCCCGGAAAATCGACAAGCCGACGCTTGCAGAGCGGGTGGGCAAAACCATATCCGGCGGAGCAAAAGGATCGGCGGCATCCAATATCAATGCCATGTCCACCATGTATGATATGGGGCAGGGCGGGCGCAGTGCCCGGGACGCGGAAACTATGGAGGAATATTCTCATAGTTTGGAGCGGGCAAAACTGGATATGAACGCCATGCTGGACGAAAACAAGAAGAACCCCGGCAGTTGGAGTGCACATGACATTCAGATCCAGCAGAATATCATTGACGATTGGCAGCGGAAATACGATGCCATGGCAAAGGTAAAGAATGAGCAAATCCAGCAGAAAGCCACACGGGAAAGTTACAAAATCGCAGATTCCGTGCAACGGTCGTCTGAGCGGGATATTGCAAGAGCCAAGGAGGGGGCAGGGGCTGTTGGCCGACTGCTGGTTGACGCCGGTGCTTCCATAACCCAAACGGCCCTTGACAGTGCGGCAAACGGATTGCTTGGAACACCGGGCAGTATGGGTTCGTTCGCCATGCGGGCTTTTGGCGGTGGAACGCAGCAGGCACGGCAGGATAATCCGGATTCCACATTAACGCAGCAGGTTCTTTTTGGAACGGCTTCTGCCGCAAAGGAAGTTTTCACTGAAAAAATGTTCAATATTGCCCTGCCATTTGCCAAAGCCTACGGCGGCGGTGCGCTGGACGATGTGGTGGAGCGCGGCATCCGCAGCGCGGTAGACAAGTTCGCCAAAACGGAAGCCGGTAAAAAGGCGCTTGGATCGGCGCTGACTTTTGGAGCCGGAGCCGTGGGTGAGGGCTTGGAAGAATTTATCGGCGACTGGATGGAATGGCAGCTGCCCCGCATTTACGGCGGTGACGTGGCCACGGCGCAGGAAACCCTTTCCAATTCCCTGTATGATTTTCTGGTAGGTGCGACGTCCGGCGCAATGGGCGGCGTTATCAGCCCAAGCACATACCGCTACGATCTGGGCACCGCACAGGCCGCACAGCAGGGCGCACAGGAGCGCACAGACGTTCAGGATGGTACACGTACCGCCCCCGCACAAACGAACGCACAGACCCAGCAGGAAGTAGCGCAGAGGGCCATTCAGGAAGCTGTTCAGAGGCAGACTGCGAGGAATCCCGTTTCTGCGGAGGAACAGGTCTTGCGGCAGCGGGAAGCCGCCGTGCAGAAAACCTTTACCGGCATTGCAGACAAGCTGGGGGACAGCGGCAGGAAGGCGTTTCAGGCGGCATATCAGGGGACGGACCGTGGGGACTACACCGGGGAATTTCTGCGGGCGTATCACGCAGGCATGACCAACCAGAAGAATCCCAACAGCACCAGTGAGGTATCCTTTGCGGCTTATTCTGCCGGAAAGAATGATGCGGCAGCATCTCTTGCAAGAGAGAAACGGGCGGCACAGTTTGCCAAAACCGCCGGAACGGACAGCGGCCTTGTGTTCGACGATTATGTTTCCCGTGAAATGGACAGCGCCGTTGCCGATGAGGTAAACACTGTTTCAAAGGCACTGGGCGTGCGGACGCGGATGGTGGATCAGGTACTGGGCGGGCAGGCCAACGGCCAGATCAACGGCAGCGACATCCTGATCGCCAAAGACGCAGCAGACCCGGCTTTGCAGGTGGTAGGCCATGAATGGACGCACCGGGTGCAGGAGCTGGCTCCGGAGCAGTATCGGGCGTTCCGGGACGCTGTCACCAGTATGCCGGACGTGCAGGAAGCGGCGAACATCCTGCTTGACCAGTACAACCGGGCGGGCGTTGAAACCAGCTACGAACAGGCATTGGACGAGGCTACCGCCAACTATGCCGGTGAGATGATCGCGAACAGCGACGTGCTGGACGATTTCATCCAGAAGCACAGCGGAAACCGGACGCTGCTGCAAAAGCTGCGGGACGCCATCCATGAGATCGTGGGCAAGCTGACCGGCAGAGCCAAGCGGCAGGCCCAGACGGTGGAGGGCAAATTGCAGGCGGCATTCGAAGCGGCTTTCCAGCAGGCAAATACCTTGCAAGCCGAGGGCGGCAATGATACAATGGATGCAACGAGATATTCTGCCAAGGCAAACCGTGGGCGTACTATTGAATTGGAAACGATGGAAAACAACCGTTTTCAGAGATTAAGGCAATTCGGGGAGAATCTTCCTGCGGAATGGTATGCATACACGGATGATTATTTTTATGTTTACAGTAATCGATCATATACGGACTACTCTGTGCTGGCCAAGGCAAAAATTAACGAAAAAAATCGCGCAGATATCAGAGAGTTTATGGAGGGATTAGAAGATGGGGCTGTCGATGGCGCAGAAGCATTTAATAACTGGGCTTCGGATTTTCGGCGTGGAAAAGGACGCTATAGTTGGCATCGTGTCAATGCTTCCGAATCCGGCACAGTTAGACGCTATGATGGAATGGATGTGTCAGAACGAGGGAGCGAAGACAACAGAAGCCCTGAAAAAGGCAACAGAGTTGGCAAAAATGTAAAGTTCTTTTTGAAAACCGACAGCCAGGGCCGGGAATTGACGGAACAGCAGCGAGAGTATTTCAAGGATAGCAAAGTTGTTGATAGTGATGGCCAACTCAAAGTCATGTACCGTGGGGGAACTGGGGATTTCACGGTGTTTGACCGGAAGAAATCCAGCTATTCTAACTTGTACGGCAGAGGCTTCTATTTTACGGATAGCGAGGCCCACGCCAAACAGTACGGAAATACAAAAGCGTTTTATCTAAATATTACTACGCCAGTCTCTACAACGGAAACTACCATCACCCGCGATCAGATGCGAAAATTCCTCAAGGCCGTAGCCGCCAATGAGGACGATTTCAGTTTTGAGAACTACGGATACGATGCAACGGTGAGCAGCGTTCTGAAATCGGTTTATGGCAAGAGTGACTTTGCCATGCTCTATGATGTAGACCAGACTGCCATTGGTGATATGGTGGCAGCGGTGGAGTTGTTCAACGAGGTAAACGGAACCCACTATGATGGACTCCTTTTGGATACGGAGACGGTGGCTTTCCAGTCCAACCAGATCAAGAACGTCACCAATCAGAATCCAACCAGCAATCCCGACATTCGCTATTCCCTGAAAGATTACAGCGATGCGGAGCAGCGTGACCACCGCAAGGAAGCAATCGCCTATTTTGGAAAGACCTACAACTGGAATGAAACCGGCTATCTCACCCCGGCAGGGACAAAGCTGGACTTTTCCGGGCGGCATGAGGGCGGCCCCGGCGGATACCGAACCGTAGACCACCGGGATATCCGGGACGCTATCGGTGAGGATTATGGCGGGGATGATTACTCCGGCTCTATGGTGCAGTTCATGAGCGAGGGCAACATCCGTATTTCCCCGGAAAGCGGCGGCATCAATCTTTCTGTGGAACCCACCAAATCCCAGATGGACGCGCTGGCGGACTTTATCGGTAAAAACCGGGGCGAAGTCATTCTTGATCTGGACACCCCGGATGGGCAGACAGTTTCCAGCACGGAGTATCCCAGGGGTACCCATTTCAGCAAGGTGCTGAATGACATCAAAGCATATTTCAAAGATGGCACGAAGCCCCATGTTTCGGAATTGGCGCAGTTCCTATCGTTGAAAGGCACGGAGAACGCGCAGGAACTGGCGGCGCTGAAACGGGAAAACGACACCCTAAAAGAGCGGGTGGAGTACTGGAAGGGCCAGACCAGACGGTCTCAGGGCGTGACCACCGACCGGAAATCCGTTCAGAAGGCGGCGGACGCGCTGGTAAAGGACTACGGGGCGAACATCAAGGGCAGTGATATTGCCGGAGATTTGCAGAGCCTGTATGACTACATTGCCAGCGGCAAGGACGGCAGGGACGAGCTGACCTATGCGGAGGCGCGGAGACGGTCTGATGCCATTGCGGAGCGGATCGCAGAAAGCGCCGTAGAGGTGGACGATCGGGCATACAAGGAATACGCCGGTCTGCGGAAGTATCTGAAAGACACCAAGCTGACCCTGACGGCTCAGGATGCCGCCGAAATCACGGACTTCAATGAACTGCGGAAATCCCAGTTCGGCAAGGTGAAGTTCGGGACGGGGGAACATACCAATGTAGACCAGATTTATTCTGAACTGGCGGAGCAGTACCCCGAATTTTTCAGCGAGCAGCGGGACATGAACATTTCCGACCAGGTGCAGCGGATCGCGGACGTGGCGAACCGGCTGTACAAGGTGACGGAGTACAACCCCTTTGAAGGCTATATGGGACAGGCTGTGGCGTCTATCTCCAATGACATTATGGACCGGTTCTTTGTTTTGCCTCAGACAAAAAAGACCTTTGCAGACCGGCAGGCAGAGCAGCTGCAAGCCACCCGTGCAGCAGGGAAGCAGGCGGCGCAGGACGCATTCCTTGCCGGTCAGATGGCACAGGGGCGGCAGGATGCCGAACGGCTGAGAAGCACCGCACAGGCTCTTGCCAAAGAACGCACCCGGCGTGCGGAGCAGGTGCAGGCGTTAAAGGAGCGTTACCGGGAGAAGGACGTGACCCGGCGGGACAATCAGAAGCGGAGAGAGCTGCGGGCTAAGATCGTTCGCCACGCCAGCGCATTGTCTCAAAAGCTGCTGCGGCCCACGGACAACCAGCACATTCCGGAGGATATGCGCTCCGCAGTGGCAAAGGTGCTGGAAAGCATCAATCAGGAGAGCAGCCCCAATGCACGGTCCTTTACGCTGAACCCCGTGACGGGGGAGCGGATCTACAAGGAACCGGGCACGCCGACGAACCGGACGGTGGCGTTCCAGAATTTGAAGGAGCAGTATCAAAAGATCGCCCAGGATGGCGATATGGTGGTGGATCCGTCTCTTCTGGGCGGTGACGATGTGGCCGGTGGATTCAGCGAGGTTATCAAGATGGGCGACACCCGCCTTGCGGATCTGACCACAGAGCAATTAAAAACCATGTGGAACGTGCTGAAATCTGTGGAGCATTCCGTAACCACGGCAGGCAAGACGCTGGCATCGGAAAAATTCGAAACCACCAAGCAGTTTGCCGATGCGCTCCGCATGGACGGCATGACCCGGCGGCAGAAGCTGGGAAACAACGTGGCAATCAGTCTGGAAACGCCCTATACGTTTTTTGCCCACTTCGGGCAGACCGGCAAGGACATTTACCGGATGCTGCGGAATGCGCAGGATCAGCAGGAGATCATGGCGCGGGATGTGGCGGAGAAGGTTCACCAGATTCTTGGTGACGCAAAAACCGGCATCCGCGAAAACGCGGTGACGTCCATGAATGAGGAAGTCCACCATTTCACCACAACGGAAGGCCGGGAGCTGGATCTGACCACGGCACAGGCCATGGAGCTGTATCTTCTGAGCGAACGCAAGCAGGCGGAGGACCATCTGCTGAAAGGCGGCATTATGCAGCCGGAGATCAAGATCCCCGGCAAGACCAAGATCCCCAGAGGGACGAACGCTATTCACCTGTCTGCCGCCGATATTCAGAATATTGTCGGTGTGCTGACCCCGGAGCAGATCAGGATCGCGGACGGCTTGCAGAAGCTGACTACCGGTGTTCTCGCCAACTACGGCAACGAAGCCAGCATGAAAGCCTACGGCTACAAGAAATTCACGGAACAGGACTACTGGCCCATCAAATCCGCAGAGGAAGATTTGAACAGCTCCCCGGAGAAAGACAACGGGAATGTGCGCTCCATTAAGAATATCGGTATGGCGCAGGCGGTGAACCCCAAGGCGTCTAACGCATTGGAAGTCCGGAGCGTGTTCAGCACCTTTGCAGATCACGCATCCGATATGATCGACTACGCGGCGTGGCTGTGCCCCATGGAGGACGCGAACAGACTGTTTAACTACAAGTTCGAGGACGGAAAAGGCAAGAAAACCGGCGTAACGGTCAAGGGCTTTTTGAAGGAAAAAGGCGGGGAAGGCTCTCAAAAATACTGGCAGAAGCTGATGGGCGATATCCAGAACGGCATTGGAGAAAAGGATTTTGAACCGCTGAGCAATCTTGCCATAAAGCCGATAGGCTGGTTCAAGGCAGCTGCCGTCGGCGCGAACTTGCGTGTGGTCATCCAGCAGCCGACAGCTTTCTTCCGGGCATCTGCCGTATTGGACCCTGCCGACATGGCAAGAGGTCTGACCGGCGGCGTGACGAAGGGAAACGGCTGGGAAAAGGCTTTGACGCATTCTCCCATTGCCATGCGGAAGGACGTGGGCAGCTTTGACATTTCCTCCCCCTACACCCTGAATGACCGTTTTTACGGCAAGGAGGGCATCGCCAATAAGATCAATGAAAAGGCTGGCGCTCCCGCCGGGAAAGCAGACGCCGTTACCTGGGGCGCGCTCTGGAACGCCTGCGAGTGGCAGGTGAAGAGGGAAAGGCCCAATCTGCGGGCCGGAAGCGGCGAGTTTTACAGCGCGGTCAATGACGTGTTTACCGACATGATCGACCAGACGCAGGTGGTAGATGGCATTTTGCAGCGTTCCAACATCATGCGAGGGCATAGTGACCTTGCCAAGCAGGCGACCTCGTTCATGGGCGAACCCATCATGAGCCTGAACGTGTTCATGAGGGCATGGGACAATATGCACTATGAAGAGAACCCTGCAAAGCGGAGTAAGGCCATTAAAACCGTGGGACGTGCGGCAGCTGCTTTGCTGGTGACGGACGTAGTTAACGCACTGGCCCAGAGCATTATGGACGCCAACCGGGATGATGACCCCGACAAGGACTATTGGGAAAAATTATGGACGGCGTTCTGGGGGCTTACAGGAAATGAAGAGAACGCGCTGCAACGCCTAAGAAGCGTGGTCATTGGTGGCAATTTAGGAAGTAATGTCAACAAAGTTGGTAGCGTTCCATTTGCGAAAGACATCTTGTCTATCATCAGCGGATATGGCGTAACCCGGACAGATATGGAAGTGTGGGAAGACATTATCACTGCATCTAAAAGTTTTATTGACAGTATGGGTGACAACGGTCAAAAAACTCGACCAGAAGCATTGGCGAATGTAATTGCTGCGGGAGCTAAAATTGCTGGGCTTCCTGTTTCTAACCTAAAACGGGAGCTTGTAACAACGGTTCGTACAGCTATTCAAGCAACGGGAAACGTAGCGATAGAATACGAATACGAAAAGCTGTTTTACAACATCTACAGCACGTCCAACAAGGACCGTTACATGGGACTGGCGTTCAAGGCGCTGGAACAGGGCGACTTGACCACCTATGAGCACATCCGCAAGGAACTGAAGGACTACATGGCAGTGGACAGCACCAGCGTGGACAGCGGGATGCAGAACCGTCTGGAAAAGAAACAGGAAAAGGATGGGGATTACCGCCTGCCCCAGAACGCCGCAAGCCTGATCGGGGCAAAGGACAGCTACGATGACAGCGAGGGCGAGGACAAATTTACGGAAAATGATCTTAGCTCTGATGACTACATCGTATACAGCCGGAAGAAGTCGGAACTCTACAGTTCCATGGAATCCGGGTTGAAAAACAGCCAGACGTTCCAGAACTTTACCGGTAAGCAAAAGGACAAGGCGCTGAGCAGTCTGGAAACCTACGCCAAAAAGACCGCGTTGCAGTCTGTGGCCGGGAGTGACTACGAAATCACGGACAAGTGGATTCTGAAAGCGCAGGAAGCGGAAAAGAAGTACAGAATCAAGCCGGAGGTTTACATTGCCCTGAAAACGCAGGTGTCCGATCTGGAAAGCGTCAAGGACAGAAACGGGGAGACGATCCCCAACAGCAAGGGGCTGCTGATCATGCAGGCGGTGTACAATATGCCCGGTCTGAGCGAGAAGCAGCGGAACGCACTTTTTGAGTATCTGGGGGTAGGCAAAAGCATCCGGCATTACAACAAGGCGCTTGTAAACGAGAAAGTTCGGAAGAACGCCCGCTTGGCCGGGAAATAACGAAAGGAGATGTAAGGCGGCGGCAACGCCCACGGGGAAACCCGCTCTGCAAGTTTTACCACGGAGCATGAACAGTGAGCATAAGGCACTGCGGGCTATGCTTTCCGGCATGGCCCCCAAGCGGGCAGAGCAGGCCGTCCGGCTGGTTGGCCTGCCGGCTGACGAAGAGACGGCGGTGCTGGCGGTGGATGTCCACGGCCAAAGCTGCATCCAGACAGCCGACCGACTGCACGTCAGTGTGGACGGTCTGGCCAAGATCCGGCGGCGCGCCTACGCCAAAATAGCGGATGATATGCAGGGATAGAGAAAAGCCGTGTCCGAATCGGACACGGCTTTTTTTGGGCAGTTTGAGGGCAGAATACAGGCAGTTTCCGGGCAGTTTGGCTGCCCGGATTTTTTGTATCATGAGGGTAGGCAAAAGGAGGTGCGCTATGGATCAGCAATTTGCGATCGCAGGATACACGGGCTCCAGCTGCCTGATGTGCGCTATCGACGGCGCGGACATCTGGCAGGTGGACTATTTTGGCAACCGACAGCAGCTCATCGGCAAGACCGCAGCGGCCTACACGGAACTGGAGGACACCACCCAGCAGTACTATGACAAGCTGGTGGAGTTGGGCGTCATCACCCCGCCCAAGACGCAGGAGGAGCTGATGGGTGAGATGCAGTC
>ERZ1034917.697-NODE-697-length-27916-cov-17.347008_pt1 | contig 27916 bp, 22 predicted proteins | sample MGYA00520605_ERZ1034917 | MGnify/ENA primary metagenome ERZ1034917 (study PRJEB33766, sample SAMN09781784) | gut metagenome | biome: gut microbiome | host: Homo sapiens | place: Madagascar | study: EMG produced TPA metagenomics assembly of the PRJNA485056 data... | reverse complement strand
GAAAAGGCCCGAGGCCCGTGGCCGAAGGGCGGCAACTTTTCGGGGAACATAGGAGGAGAGGACGGTATGCCAATACCGTCGAAATATTAACAATGCCTTTCTCGCAGGTGTGAGCATTGCAGAGCATGCGGAACACCGGAGAGCGGGGCCCACGAAAAGTACCCGAAGCTTTTCGCGGAGCGAAAAGGCCCGAGGCCCGTGGCCGAAGGGCGGCAACTTTTCGGGGAACATAGGAGTTTTTATGAAACAGACGTTTTTGTTGTCCTCATTGCTGCTGGCGGCGTCGCTGGGAGCTGCCGAATTCCTGCTGGAACCGGCGAAGGCGGAAGCCGGGGCGAAGGCTCCGCAGATCGTCACGGATGCTTTCGGCGCTTCGCTCAAATTCACCGCTTCCGCGACGGATGCGGCGGCGGCGAAGATTCCGCAGAACTTCGATTTCCGGCAGGGCGGCCGGATCGAACTGGAATTTCAGGACGAAGCCGCCCAGACCAATCCTTTCCCGCGGCTGCTGGAGGCCGGAAGTATTTCTCTGCACTTTCAGGCTGACCCCAACTCCAAAGACGGCGACAAGATGCTGAAAGTCCTGCTGAATGACGCATCCACTAAGGGGTATGACCAGATCATGCTTCCTTCTCCTTACAAGGCCGGCGCATGGCATAAAGTGGTGTTCGCGGTCGATCCCGCCGCCGGACGCTGCACGCTGCAATTGGACGACGCTCCCGCGCAGAGCGCCGTGCTGAACGTATCGCCGAAACTCGACAAGTTGCAATTCCTGCTCGGCGCCACCGCGCTTGCAAAGTCCAGCCGGGGCTTCAACGGCAGCATCCGCAATGTGAAGATCACCACGCCTTTTGCGATCGATGGAGCCGGGCAGGAGGCTGAACTGTCGAATAAGCCGGTTTCACCCGGCGTGCGCCATACCGTGATCAGCGCGGTCAAGGGGCGGCACCTCGCGTTTCCGGGAGTGGCGAAGCTGCCGGGCGGCGACCTCGCGGCGGTGTTCCGGGAAGGGGAGGCGCATGTGTGCCCCTATGGGAGAATCTGCATCGTCTACTCCAAAGACGGCGGCAGAAACTGGTCGGCTCCGGTCGCGGTGGCCGACACCGAGACCGACGAACGCGATCCCTCGATCCAGACGCTGCCCGACGGACGGGTGCTGCTGACCCACGGCGGCTGGAACAGCTGGATGTTCTACGGCAACACCGCCGGAGAGTTTCCGCAGGAGACCGCCTATATCAGACAGGCGGGGCCGGAGAAGTTCGGCGGCTCGCACTATTTGTTCAGCGACGACGGCGGCCGGACGTTCGGCAGACCGGTGAAGGTGCCGGGCTTCGCGCCGCACGGTCCCGCCGTCGCGGCGGACGGTACGCTCTATCAACCCTCGCTCGGCAACGACGGGGGCAAACGGCAGGTCTATTTCTACCGGGGCACGCCCGACGCGAAGAACTGGCAGAGGATCGGCACCGTCGCGGAAATGCCGAAGAAGTCCGGCATGCTGGCCGCCCTGTATGAGGAACCACATACCGCGATCCTGCCGGACGGCACTTTCGTGACCGCGATCCGCGTTCCTTCGCCGGTTGACGGTTATATGCGGATCAGTTTTTCGCACGATCAGGGCAGGAGCTGGAGCGAGCCGGTCAAGACCCCGGTACGCGGCTATCCGCAGCATCTGCTGGTGCTGAAGGACGGGCGGCTGCTGGCGACCTACGGCTATCGTTATCAGCCGATGGGAGTGCGCGCCTGCGTCAGCCGGGACGGCGGCAAGACCTGGGACATCGACCGGGAAATCGTGCTGCGGAACGACGGCGTCAACGGGGATCTCGGCTATCCGGTCAGCATCGAGCTGGACAACGGCGAAGTGCTCGCCGTCTACTATATGAGCGATAAAGAGCACGACAACTGCTTTATCGAAGGGGCGTTCTTCCGGCCATGAAGATTCCGCAATTGCTGCTGCTGGCCGCGCTGGCGGGGTGTCATGCCGGAAGCGATCCGGCGGCGCGCGCCGAAGCCCGGCTGCGCCATGAAGTCGAAACCGCCGACGGCTTCCGGCAGGTCCGCGCGGCGGAGGCGCTGGGATCGTCCGCCGATTTTCCGGCGGACTCCGAGTCGCCGCAGGTGCGGATCGGCCAGTACCGGGTGCGGATCGCCGCCGGTCGGCGGGAGTACGAGGAAATCCTGCGCCGCCGGGCGCTCGATGATTCCGCGCCGGAGCAGTGTCACGCGCTGGAAAGCTCCGCCAAGCTCGCGATCCGGTTTTCTCCAGAGGAGCGGCGGCAGTTATGGGATATCGTGAACGGCCCTGATTCTCCGGCCGCCGGATACGCGCTGTGGCTGCTGGCCGCCAACGGCGACGCCGGAGCCGCCCGGCGTGTGACCGCCGGGCTGGAAAACGGCGGCCCGCCCGCGCTGACCTGTGCGTATGCAAGCGCCTTCCTGCCGGAGCTGCCTGAAGCGCGTGAGATGGCACTCCGGCGCCTGCTGGAGCGGGAGCCGGCGGATTCCCTGCTTGCCGCTTTCACTTTGTGGGCGCTGGCCCGTCACGGGAAGGCCGGGGCGGATGTTGTCCGGCGGCGGCTCCGGGCGCTTCCCGGCGGAACTGCGGAAAAGGTGCTGCGTTTCCATCTCGCCGCGCTGGGCGAAGCCGGGACGGCGGAGGACCTCGCAGAGCTGGCCGGATATCTCGACTCGCCCGAACCGGAAATCGCCAACGCCGCCGCCGGAGCCATCCTCAGAATCACCGGGCGAGCCGGTCGATGACGACGAGCTTGAGCTCATTGGGCGCAAGTTTGCCGGGAAGCTCGAAGGTCACGAAACGGGCGTCTTCGGCAGCGAATTCGACCGGAACCTTGACGCGGGTGATCTCCTGGTTTTTATCATTGCGTCCGACGGCGAGCAACGTACCCTTGAAGGGCTTTTTCGCGATGAAATAGACCTCGACGGTCTGGCCGTGGAATCTGCTGACCGTGTTTTCAAATCCCGCTTCGGCAAGGTCGTTGGCGAGCCAGATCACGGGGGGCGTCACGATGCGCTGTGCGGGATTTTCGGGGAGGGCGTCGGCGTCGGCCGGCTTGCTTTTAGCTTTCGCCGGACTCTTGAGATGGAGGGGGCGGTCCGGAAGCAGCCGATAGGCCGGATCAGGGCGCAGCGGCTCGAAGGCGGCCCGGCGTGCGTCGCGCCGCGCCGCCGAGTTGGCGCACCCGGAGAGGAACAGCAGGAGGCCCAGCAGGATTGCCGGCGGCAAAAACGGACGTTTGAACAGAGTTTCCATGTTTTTTCCCATCATTCTGGTTTGCATTCGCAGCGGTGTCAGACTATAATAGATACGAACCTGGAATCCTTTGCAAGGGGTTCCGTGTAATAAATTCAGGAAATTGCGGATCATATCGTGTCGAATCGTGCCGGAATCGCCATCGCGGGGGAGAGTAACTCCGGACTGGTCAGGAAACATAACGAGGACAGCTTCTGCGTGATCAACCGCCCGGACCGTGACGCCGCGCTGGCGGTGGTCGCGGACGGCGTCGGCGGGCATTGCCACGGCGAAATCGCCAGTCTGATCTGCTGCCGCGACCTTGCGCGCGGTTTTCTGGACGCCTCCGCGGGCAATCTGGATTCGCCCTATGCGGCGGATAAATTCCTGCGCGATTCGATGCGGGAGATCAACCGCAAGATTTTTCAGCGGAACTACTGCGAGCAGCAGGCGCGTCCGATGGCCAGCACGCTGATCGCGGTGATTTTTTTTCGGGATGCGCTGGTGATGGGGGCGGCGGGCGACAGCCGGCTGTATGAGCTGGATGCCGACCGGCAGCTCCGCCAGCTTTCGGTGGACCATACGCTTTCGGCGGAGTATATCCGCGAATACGGCCGGGACCTCTCCGGGCACAGCGTCGCTTATGGCGGCATGATCGCGCGGGCGGTCGGGCCGCGTTCGGAGCTGGAGCTGGAGGTCAGGCATTTCCCGCGCGGCCCCGAGAGCCGTTATCTGCTCTGTTCGGACGGTGTTTACCGCTGCATTCTGGCCGAACGCATGACCGAAGAGCTGAAGAAGGCCGCGACGCCCCGCGAGGCGGTCGGCGGGCTGATGCGGGCCGCTCTGCTGGGCGGCGGCCGTGATAACATCACCGCGGTGGTCGCTTTCCCGGACGGGGGGGCGTGAGGATGGCGTTGCTGGAGGTCGAAGACCTGAAGGTCTATTATCCGGTGCGCGGCGGCTGGTTCCGGCCGAAGCGGTACCTGCGCGCGGTGGACGGCGTTTCCTTTTCGCTGGAGGCGGGCGAAACGCTGGGACTGGTCGGCGAGTCCGGCTGCGGCAAGAGCACGCTGGGGCGGGCGCTGGTCCGGTTGGAGAATCCGGCGGCGGGGCGGGTGATGCTCGACGGCCGCGATATGGCGGCGCTGAAGGGGCGCGAACTGCGCCGCGCCCGCAAGAACTTCCAGATGATTTTCCAGGACCCCTACGGTTCGTTGAATCCCCGGTTGACCATTTTTCAGGCGCTGGACGAGGTGCTGGCGCTTCATTTCAGGCTGAACCGCGCGGAACGGCTGGAGCGGGCCGCCGCTCTGCTGGAGCGGGTCGGCCTGACGGCGGAGGCGCTGAACCGCTATCCGCATCAGTTTTCCGGCGGCCAGCGGCAGCGGATCGGCATCGCGCGGGCGCTGGCCGCCGAGCCGCGTTTCATCGTCGCGGACGAACCGGTTTCGGCGCTGGATGTCAGTGTGCAGGCGTCGATCATCAATCTGCTGGACGACATCCGGCGCGAAACCCGCACCAGCTTCCTGTTCATCGCCCACGACCTCGCGGTGGTGGAGCATATTTCGTCGCGGATTCTGGTGATGTACCTCGGGCATGTGGTGGAGGAGGCTCCGGCGCGTGAGCTGGTCGGAAGTCCGCGGCACCCTTATACGCAGGCGCTGCTTTCGGCGGTGCCGACGCTGGATGCAAACGGGCGCAAACGGATCGTGCTGCCGGGGGATGTGCCGTCGCCGCTTTCGCCGCCTTCCGGCTGTCCGTTTCATCCGCGCTGTCCGCGGTCGCAGCCGAAGTGCGCGGCGGAAGCGCCGCCGCTGGTTTCTCCGGACGGGAGCGCGAGGCGCTGCGCCTGCTTTTTCGCGGGGTGAAATCTGCCGATTTTTCTGAACAAATATGAAAAAAACTGTTGCAAATCAGCACAGGAGTAGTATATTGCGGTAAGGTATTTTGTGTTTTAACAGAATTTTGATATAAATTTTTTTGACGACAGGCGGGAATATGGCTGATAATCCGAAACTGACGGTTTTGTTCGAAAAACTCCGGGGCAAGACGTTCGAGATCGACAAGGACGAAATGAGCATCGGGCGCCGCGACAGCAACGATATCTGTATCAAGGATTCAAGCTTGAGCGGGCATCATGCGGATATCTTCCGGCGCGAAGTGGACGGCAAGACGGTCTATGTGCTGCGGGATAACGACAGCACCAACGGCACGCGCATCAACAATGTCGCGGTGACCGGAGAGCAGACGCTGAAAAATTCCGATCTGATCCTGTTCGGCGGCGTCGAAGTGCTGTTCGACAGCAACGAGGAGACGGACAATTCGGGTTTCACCCAGACGCATACCATTGACATTTCCAGTATCGACAGCAACATCTCGACGGTTCCGGCCTTGTCCAACATGAATCCGTTCGCGAAGCAGGAGGCCAAACGTCACGCGATGGTCCAGATGGCGCTGATCGGTGTGCTGGGGCTGGTCGGGCTGGGGCTGGTCGGGCTGGTGGTCTGGCTGGTGATCCGGATGATGAGCATATAGAAGTTTCGGATTCTTTTCTGTGAGCGGAAGAGGAGTATCGAGTCAATACCGTCCGTGCGGTCCCGCGGGATTGCCGGACGGCAGTTTTGGTTATGGAGGAGCTGGAAATTTGCATGGATAACGAAAAGAAAAACGAAAACGGCGATCCGAAGCGGCTCGGAGACGAGCGCCCCGGGCGGGAGAACACCCCGCCTCCGCCGCGCAATAATCCGCCGCCCGGAAAGCAGAAATCGGGCGCGCCGCGTCCGACCCGCGCCGGACTGGTCTGGCTGGTCGTGCTGCTGGTGATCGGCGCGCTGGTGATGCTCAAGGGAGTGGGGCCGGAGAAGATGCTCAACCTCTCTCAGAGCGAATTTGAAAGCCTGCTGACGAAAAAGCAGATTAAAACCGCGAATATGACCGGTGAAACCGACCGTATTTTCACCGTGGACGGCGTATTCCTGAAGGAGCCCGCGCCGGAGATGCCGGTGGCGACGGTTCCGACTGCCGCTCCGACCGCGGCGGACAAGGCGGTTCCGGCGGATGCGAAAAAGAACGACGGCACCGGCCGCTACAAGACCCGCGTGATCTTCACCGAACAGCTGAACGGCATGCTCAAGGAGAGCGGCGCGGTGATCAAGGTGGACACCAACAACGCCGGATTCTGGAACATCCTGTTCGTCGGCGTGCTGCCGCTGGTGGTGATCGTCGGGTTGATCTACTTCGTGACGATGCGCCAGATGAAGATGTCCGGCCGCGGCGCGATGGATTTCGGCAAGAGCAAGGCGCGGATGATTCCGCCGGACGAGCTGCACGTGAAGTTCGACGACATCGCCGGAGCCGACGAGGCCAAGGAGGAGATCAGCGAGATCGTCGAGTACCTGAAGGACCCGCTGCGCTTCCAGCTGGTCGGCGGCCAGATTCCGAAGGGATGCCTGCTGACCGGGGATCCCGGCACCGGCAAGACGATGCTGGCGAAGGCGGTGGCCTGCGAGGCGGGCGTGCCGTTCTTCTCGATCAGCGGTTCGGATTTCGTGGAAATGTTCGTCGGCGTCGGCGCGAGCCGGGTGCGCGACATGTTCGAGCAGGCGCGCAAGAACACCCCCTGTCTGATCTTCATCGACGAAATCGACGCGGTGGGCCGTTCCCGCTTCTCCGGCTGGGGCGGCGGCCACGACGAGCGCGAGCAGACCTTGAATGCGATGCTGGTCGAGATGGACGGCCTGGAAAGCCGCGCCGGCGTGATCGTGCTGGCCGCGACCAACCGGCCCGATGTGCTGGATCCGGCGCTGCTGCGTCCGGGCCGGTTCGACCGGCAGGTGGTGATGGACCTGCCGGATATCACCGGCCGCCGCAAGATTCTCGACGTGCATGTGAAAAAGATCAAGGTCGATCCCGCGATCGATCTGGACGTGATCGCCCGGACCACGCCCGGCTTCAGCGGCGCGGACCTCGCGAACCTCTGCAACGAAGCCGCGCTGCTGGCCGCCCGCCGCAACCGCGAGATGGTGGTGCAGGACGATCTGGAGGAGGCGCGCGACAAGGTCAGCTACGGCACCGAGCGCCGCAGCCGCAAGATCACCGAGCGCGAACGCCGCCTGACCGCGTACCATGAGGCCGGGCACGCGCTGGTGGCGCTGCACAACGAGCATTGCACGCCGGTGCATAAGGTCACGATCATTCCGCGCGGCCAGGCGTATCTGGGTGCGACGTTCACGATGCCCAAGGAGGATGTGTACACCAAGAGCAAGCTCGAACTCGAAGCCGAGATGGCGATGACGATGGGCGGGCGCGCCGCCGAGGAGCTGGTGATCGGGGATATCACGACGGGCGCGTCGAGCGATATCAACCACCTCACCTCGATCGCGCGGCGGATGGTCTGCATTTTCGGCATGTCCGAGAAGATCGGGCCGGCCAAGTGCGGCGACTTCCAGCCCCATCCGCATGTCCGGATCGACATGCCGCAGCAGGACCCGTGCAGTCCCGAGACCGCCCGCGAAATCGATCTCGAAGTGCGCCGGCTGGTCATGACCGCGATGAACGAGGCGCGCGAATGCCTGAAACTGCACCGCGACGAGCTGGAAAAGCTCGCGCAGGCGCTGCTGGAGCGCGAGACGCTTTCGATCGACGAAATCAACGTACTGCTGGGCTTCACGCCGGAAGCGACCGCGCACGACGACGTGCCGGGCGAGGCGAAGGAGATCCGGCCCACGACCGATGCCGGTTCTGTCGGAAACAGCCTTTAAGGCGACGAAGGGCGGCTGTCTGGTTTCGCTCCGGGTGCAGCCCGGAGCGAGCCGGAACGCGGTGGTCGGGATGTACGGCGACGCGGTGAAAATCGCGCTTCAGGCTCCCCCGGTGGACGGCAAGGCGAATCAGTTGCTTTGCCGTCTTTTCGCGGAGTGGTGCGGCCTGCCGAAGAGCGCGGTGGAGCTGCGTTCGGGGCAGACCGGGCGCAGCAAGGTGCTGGAGCTTTCCGGCATCACGGCGGAACAACTCAAAGCAATTTTGGAACGATAAGGTTATGAATCAGAAAGCTGTCATTTTTCTTGCGGACGGCATGGCGGACGAGCCGTTGCCGGAGCTGAACGGTAAAACTCCCCTTGAAGCGGTGGACACTCCCGCGATGGATTCGATCGCGCGCAGCGGCGTGAACGGCACGTTCCTGACGCTGCCGGAGGGGCTGCCGACTTCGTCGGACGTCGCGAATATGTCGGTGCTGGGCTTCTACCCGGAGCGGAACTATCCGGGGCGCGGCCCGATCGAAGCGGTCAGCCAGGGGATCGAGCTGGGGCCGGACGATGTCGCGTTCCGCTGCAATCTGGTCTATGCGTCGGAGGACGGCGTGCTGCGCGACTATTCGGCCGGACACATCGACAACACGGTTTCGGCGCAGCTGATGCGCGATCTGCAAGCGAAGTTCGGCTGCGACAAGGTGACCTTTTATCCCGGCGTCAGCTACCGGAATCTGCTGGTGCTGCACGGCAGGGAGTTTTCGGATAAGATCGACTATTTCAAGCCGGATTCCTCGCAGGATATCCCGCTGGCGGAGCTGAAACTCTCCGCCGCCGACGGTTCGCCGGAGGCCGCGCACACCGTCGCGTTCCTCGACGAACTCGACCGGAAGTGCGCGGAGTTTCTCGCCGCCCATGCGCTGAACCAAGGCAAAGAAGCGCCGGCCAACCGGATCTGGCCGTGGAGTCCGGGCCGCCGTCCGAATCTGACCCCGTTCGATGAGTGCTATCTCGGCCGCAAAGGGGCGGTGATCAGCGCGGTGGACGTGATCAAGGGGATCGGCAAGTGTGCGGAAATGGAGGTGATCGAGGTCCCCGGCGCGACCGGCTTCATCGACACAAACTACGCCGGAAAGGTCGCCGCCGCGCTGGAGGCGATCAAAACCCACGATCTGGTGTACGTGCATGTCGAAGCGATCGACGAGTGTTCGCACCTCGGCGACCTGAAGCTCAAGATGCAGGCGATCGCGGATTTCGACGCGAAGATCGTCGCTCCGATTCTGGAGGCGCTGAAGGGGCAGCCGGTGCGGTTCGCGGTATTGCCGGACCATCCGGTGCCGATCCGGCTCAGGAAGCATACCACCACGCCGGTGCCGCTGGCGATCTGCGGGCCCGGCATTGAGCCGGACGGGGTGCAGGCGTTCAGCGAAACGCTCGCTCCGACCGGCAAGCTCGGTTTCCTGAAGGGAAATGAGCTGGTGAAGAAACTGCTCGCATTGTAAGTTTTTTGGGGTTCCGTTCCGGCTGTTCGGGGCGGAATTCATCATTTTTGAATCATCACGACAAGGGGAGTTTTCGGATATGTGGAACGTCTCGGACAAACTTTATCTGCTGCCTGAAATTCAGGAGATCAACCGGCTGCCGATGCATTCCGGCGGCCTGCCGTACCGGTCGCGCGAAGCCGTGGAGCCGGAGAAGCTGAGCCTTGACGGCAACTGGAAATTCCGGCTTTATCACCGCCCGGAGGAGGTGCCGGCGGATTTCGCGGCGCCGCAGGCGGATGTGAAGGAGTGGGGCGAGATCGCCGTCCCCTCCAACTGGACGATGGCCGGACTTTTCGACAAGCCGGTTTACACCAATGTGAAGATGCCTTTCGAGAACAATCCGCCGATGGTGCCGGAGGAGAATCCGACCGGCGTTTACCGCACGACGTTCCGGGCACCGAAGGAGTGGAAGGGCCGCCGGGTGGTGATTCACGTCGGCGGCGCCGAGAGCTATCTGGAACTCTATTTGAACGGCAAGTTGATCGGCATGGGCAAGGACACCCGGCTGCCGTCGGAATTCGACCTGACCCGCGCGATCGACTTCAAGGGTGCGAACACCTTGGTCTGCAAGGTGATCCGCTGGTCCGACTCCAGCTATATCGAGGATCAGGACCAGTGGTGGATGGCGGGTATCTACCGCAGCGTCTATCTGTATGCGACTTCTCCGGCCTATCTGGAGGATGTGTTTTCGCTCGGCGATTACGACCGTGAAACCGGTTCCGGCACGGTTTCGGTCAAGGTGCATCTCGGCTTCGACTTCGAGAGCTACCGCAACAAGGAGTGCATCAACGGCACCTCCGGCCCGACGGAGGATTTCGAGGTGCGCTGTGAGCTGTGCAACGCCGCCGGGAAAAAGGTGTGGAGCGCCGCCGCGAAGATCGACTGGAGCTTCCGCAAGGACTACTACCGGGCCGAACTCACCGGCAGGCTGCGCCGGGTGCAGCCGTGGTCGAGCGAGGCGCCGACGCTTTACAGCCTGACCACGGAGCTTTACACGGCCTCCGGCGAACTGCTGGACTGCCGCCGGGCGAAGGTGGGCTTCCGCCGGGTGGAAATGGTCGGGCGCGACCTGCGGATCAACGGCGAGCGGGTGATCATCCGCGGCGTGAACCGCCACGAGCACGATTCGCGCACCGGCAAGACGCTGTCGCTCGAATCGATGGTGCAGGATATCTGCATGATGAAGCGGTTCAATTTCAACGCGGTGCGCACCTGCCACTATCCGGACGACCACCGCTGGTACGATCTCTGCGACGAATACGGCCTTTATGTGCTGGACGAAGCGAACTTCGAGGCGCACGACAACTACACCAACATCTGCCGCGATCCGCGCTGGAAGGCCGCGATCGTCGCCCGCGCGGAGCGGATGGTGCTGCGCGACCGTTCCCATGCGTGCATCATCGGCTGGTCGCTCGGCAATGAATCCGGCAGCGGCGAGAACCATCAGGCGGAAGCCGCCGCGGTGCGCGCGCTGGACGACAGCCGGATCATTCACCACGAGGGCGAAATCAAGGATCTGTGGAGCCAGGGGCATCACTGTTATTTCGATGCGGACAAGTCGTTCAACGCCTTCGTGAATCCGATGTATCCGACATTGGAGGATATCCTGACCTACGCGCGGGACAGGCGGGCCGACCGGCCGGTGATCCCGTGCGAATACGCCCACGCGATGGGCAACAGTTCGGGCAGCCTCGGCGACTACTGGGATCTTTTCTGGAACGAGCCGGGCATTCAGGGCGGCTTCATCTGGGACTGGGTCGATCAGGGCATCTGGACGAAAGATCAGAACGGCGTCGAATTTCTCGGTTACGGCGGCGATTTCGGCGAGAAGAGCCACGACTTCGACTTCTGCTGCAACGGCATGATCTCTCCCGACCGCGAACCGCATCCGGCGATGTACGAGTTCCTGCACCTGACCGGTCCGGTCAAGGTGGAGCTGCTGAATACGAAGAAGTTCCGGTTCAAAGCGACCAACCGCCGCAACTTCACCTCCCTGGCCGATCTCGCGGGACTCTGGGAGGTGCAGCGGAACGGCCGGACGGTGCAGAAGGGCAAGCTGGCGCTGGCGGCCGCTCCGGGCGAATCCGAAGTGTTTACACTGCCGGTGAAACCGTTTGAAATCGGGCTGGAGGACGAGGTGTTCGTGAACTTCCGTTTCGTGTTGAAGAAGGCGACGCCCTATGCCGAAGCCGGCTGGGAACTGGCGAACGACCAGTGCGACATCACCGGTGCCTTCAAGCGCGCCGCCGCCCCGGCGGAGCCGGCCGGAACGGCCGCTCCGGCGGTGACTGGAACGAAACAGGGCTGGATCATTGCGGCGGGCGATACCGTGCTGAAGCTGGCGAAAAACGGCGACGGCACGGTGGAGTACGGCGGCAAAACGGTGCTGGAAAGCCTGCCGGAGTGCAATATCTTCCGCGCCTGCACCGACAACGACGGCATCCGCGGCTGGGACGGGCAGGAACACAAGCCGATGGGCCTGTGGCTCAAGGCGGGGCTGGACCGGCTGAAACGGACCGCTTCGACCTGCAGGGTGGAGAACTCCGGCAATGCGGCGGTTGCGACGATCGAACGGGAATTTGCCGGTTCGGATAAGAAAGCGCCGATCCGCTTCACGGAGAAGATCACGGTCGGCGGCGACGGCGTGGTGCGGTTCGACTGTTCGTATGAGATCGCCGAAGCGCTGCCGACGCTGCCGCGGGTGGGCGTGTCGTTCCTGACCGCGCCGGGTTTCGAGGAGCTGGAATACTTCGGGCGCGGGCCGTTCGAGAACTACATCGACCGCAACCGGGCGGCGTTCGTGGGGCGGTATGCAACGACGGTTGCGGAAACCTACGTGGACTACATCCTGCCGCAGGAGAACGGCAACCGCACGGATGTGCGGGAGTTTTCGCTGGCGGGCGGCGGCGCGGTGCTGGAGGTGAAGGCGCTGGACCGCTTTGAATTCGGGGTGAGCCACTATACGGCGGCGGACCTGTTCGGGGCGTTCCACCGCAAGGACCTGAAAGCGCGGCCGGAGACGGTGGTCACGATCGACCGGAGACAACGCGGGCTGGGGACGGGCTCCTGCGGGCCGCAGACGAGGCCGGAGTACGAGGTGAGCGAGAAGAACTACACCCTCTCCTTCTCCCTGAAAATTAAAAAATAAAAAAGAATAGCCGCGAAGCGGCATCCGCACCGGCACGTTGCCGGACGCGGTCCCGCGGCCGACGAAATGCAAGGGCCGCGAATGCGGACCGCAACCGCGGCAATACCGCCCGGCGGAGCGCGCGTCCGCTCAAAGAAGCGAAGCGTATTTGAGCGGGCGGTTCGGAGCGCGGAGCCGTTGCGAGGGCAGTCTCTATCCGATTGGCCGGAGCGTGCCGTTTCTGCCGGGACGAAAACTTTGGAGTGCGGAGACTCATCTCCGCTTTCCAAGCGGTCCCGGCTTTTATTATTGCGGATGCTTGGAGCTTATCCGACCGGCAACGTGCCGGCGCGGTGGACTTTGAATCTTGTATCAGAACTATGGAAACTTTCGACTTATCTTCTTTGAGCTGCCGCCGCATCTGGCTTCTCACCTGGCCGGTGATGGTCAGTCTGCTGATGCAGCACCTGATCGGCATGACCGACACCGCCTTTCTCGGCCGCGTCGGTGAAGTTGAACTCGGTGCGGCCGCGCTCGGCAGTATTTACTATCTCGCGGTCTATATGATCGGTTTCGGCTTCAGCATCGGTGCGCAGATCATCATGGCCCGCCGCAACGGCGAGGGCAGGGTAGCCGAAATCGGCCGCATCTTCTATTGCGGCTGCCGGTTTATGGCGGCGCTGGCGGCGGGGCTGTTTTTGCTCTCTTATTTCCTGACGCCGCTGGTGCTGCGTCCGGCGATCACCTCGGATGCGGTGTACGCCGAAACCATGCGTTACGTGAACTGGCGCAGCCTCGGATTTTTCGTGGTCTTCGTCGCGGTGATGTTCCGGGCGTTTTTCGTCGCGGTCACCGACACGAAGGTGCTGACGCTCAGTTCGGTGGTGATGCTGCTGACCAATGTGCTGTTCAATTACGTGCTGATCTTCGGCAAGTGCGGCTTTCCGGTGCTGGGCGTGGCTGGCGCGGCGATCGCATCGGTGATCGCGGAGGCGGCCGGGCTGGTGTTTTTCATCGTCTACACCCGGCGGCGGGTGGATGTGGAAAAGTACGCGCTGAATGTGTTCGGGCGCTTCGACTGGAAGCTGCTGCGCGAAATCATGGATACTTCGGTCTGGACGATGCTCCAGCTTTTCATCGCGGTCGGAATCTGGTTCGGCTTTTTTCTGGCGGTGGAACATCTCGGCGAACAGCCGCTGGCGGTGGTGAACATCATCCGCAGCGTGTCGAACATCTCATTTATGATGTTCAGCGCGTTCGCGACGGTCACAAGCTCGCTGGTCAGCAACCTGATCGGCTCCGGGCACTCCGACCAGGTGCTGAAGCTGATCCGCCGCACGGCGGGGCTGGCCTTCATCGGCAGCGGCGCGTTTCTGGTGATCTTCGCGCTTTTCCCGAATCCGATTTTGCGGATCTTCACCGACAGCGCGGTGCTGATCGACGCGACGCGCGAAACGATGTACGCGATTGTGATCAACACGATGATCCAGACGGGGGCGTACATCGTCTACAACGCGGTTTCCGGCACCGGCAACACCCGCGTGGCGCTGCTGATTGAATTGATCGCGACGGTGGTGTACGGCGTCGCGATCTATATTGTGGTGATCGTGCTGCGTTCGAGCGTGGCGCTCTGCTGGCTGTGCGATTCGACCTACGCGCTGACGATCGGCCTCGCGTCGTTCCTCTACCTCTGGAGCGGCCGCTGGAAGAACCGCCGGGTGTGAATCACCATTTGCCGTAGTCGTCTTTCCCCCAGTAGTAGAAAAAGTGCATGGTCGCCTGATTGTTCAGCAGTGAGGCGCGGTAGAGCAGTTGCCGGTTCACGTAGTCGGTAGACCCGTCGAGCAGCAGCAGGTTGATGCCGCCGCTGTGTCCGTACTCTGTAAAACCATAATAGCCGCTGGGTTGTTTCTGGATGATATGATAATAGGTCGCAAGGGTGGGAGCCCAGCCGCATTTGGCGGTGATCGCGTCAAATGCGGCGACTGTACGACTGGCGCGGGTATGGTAGACCATTTTCCGATACGGGCGATAGGTCGTATGTTGGGAGAGAGTCAGCGTTTGGGCATAGCCGAGGCGCGCTCCTTTCTCAAATTTGTATCTGTCCTGATTAGGGTAAGTGCTCATGTCGTGGGAACTGATCAAAGTCTGCGAAGGACAGGCGAACACTTTCCCTTTCGGTCCCGGCGACAGGTAGGGAGCCAGCCCGGTCGGCCAGTACTGGGTTTCTCCGATTGTGATGCCCGCCACGATATAGTCATCGAAATCGGAAGCGTAATTGCTATGCGCCAGCCCGATCTGTTTGAGGTTGGAAGTACATTGTGCCGACCGCGCTTTTTCACGCGCTTTGTTCAATGCCGGCAGAAGCATGGCGGCAAGTATGGCGATGATTGCAATCACGATGAGCAGCTCAATGAGGGTGAAATTTCTTTTCATGGCCGTTTCTCCTGCTGAAAATTAATTTTGACCGGGAAGCAGCGCCTGTGCCGCCGGTTTGATTCCATCGTGGGTATCAAGCCATTCGGCGGGAGTGATCCGCCGCCACGGCGGGAGTTCGGAACAGTAAACGACCAGTGGTTCTCCACCGACCGTGAATTCCGGGGCTGCGGTGGAAAACACGATTTCATCGAGTTTCCAGTCAATCGCTTTGAGTACGGTTTTTGCCGGGAACTTCACCGTGACGGGATCGACGGTCTGATTGCTGCGATACCGGTTGCCGATTTCCTCCGTTCCGCCGGTACGCCAGAGAACGACGGCATAACGCGGCGAAACGCCGCTTTCAGGTTCTTCCAGCAGATAGGCTTCGACGCCGGGTGCCGGTTCTGCCATTGAAACGAGGTTGCGGGTTTTCATTGCGTCGGCGGCAACGGCGAGACTGGCGAGGCGGAGTTTCGGATTCCAGTCGAGGTCGAAAAGCCCGGAGTAGATCACGTTGCCGACTTCGATCCAGTCCTGGGCGATGTAATAGTAGACGCTTTCAAAGCCGTACAGATAGAGGTCGCGGGCGAATACTTTAATGACGTCGCCGGGGTGGCTGTAACCGGCTTCTTCACTGTTGACCAGCCGCCGGGAAGCCGGTTTATCCGGCGTCAGGTTGCGGAAAAATTCGACAAAATCTTTTTGACGGAGTTGCCAGGTGTAGTGCAGCGAATACCCGTCCACATAATCCGCGATGCCGAATTCGGCACACTTCCGGGAGAAAGCCTGCCCGGAGTTGTTGTTTCCGTTACGGCTCGCATCACGGGAATAAGTTGCCGATATGCCGAGCAGCGGAACTTTGCTCCCCGCTTTCTCCAGTTCCTCGCGGACAATCCGGCAATCGCGCACATAATCGGCGATCGTCGCACCGCCCCGCCACCAGACATGGGGGGCATCGACTTCATTGCAATACTCCCAGTATTGGGCATATTTATCATATCTGGTGATGACCCGTCGCAGATAATCGCGGAACATGCCCTCATATTTCGGCTGAAATGTCGAAAGATGGCTGCCTCCGAGTGCATACTTTCCGGAAGGATAACCTATTGTGAACAGAAAATTCATTCCGTAGCGGCTCCCCATTTCGACCTGATAATCGATATCGGCGTAGTTAAAGGATTCCGGCTCGGCGCCGAGCCGGTGCCAGCAGCTTTCGGCGGTGCGCAGCGAATCCACTCCGGCACGAGCCAGCAGCTCGAAAGCACGGTCGTATTTGGCGCGTTCCGCAGATTTGACCCGGACGAAAGGACGTTCCATTCCGTGAATGCCGATCCGATGCAGTCGGAGGGGATTTTCTTTTGCCGGAAGCGGGCGGGCCATGATTTTGTCCAGTACTTCGGCGCTGCTGCTTTCCGAGTAGCCCTCCCGGTGGGGGATATTTTTCATCTTTTCAAAAAACTCTTCTTTCCGGATCGCCGTCTGGAGTTTTTCGTAGGAACCGTACTCCTTCAGCAATTCCGGCCATGATTTCTGCTTCGGTGAAAGATAGTAGTTGCCGCGCGGCTTGATATCGTCAGCCGCTGTGAGCAGGAATCCGTCAAAGAAGCAGATGTACATGCCGTCATTCCTCGGCTGATCCACCAGAAAGGTGAGGGTGTGCCTGCCGCGCGTAAGTGCAAGTTTGCCGCCATCGGTCCAGCCGAGATATTCGCCGTAGCCCGGTGAAACCCGTTTGCGGTCGGAGAGGTCGAGCACCATCCTGCCGTCAAGTTCCACTTTGACCGGCGACGCCCATCCTACATTGGTCGGAGAAATCGCGAGCCAGAGCGTATACTTTCCGTCCGCCGGGATGTCGAGGTCATATTCCGCCCGGAATACACCATTTTCCGGCGGGCGTTTGGTATAGATGCGCAATACCTTGTGACCGGAGGCCCCGGTTCCGTCCGGCTGGACGATGCTGAGTTTATCCGGCCAATTGCTCCGGTCCGGATTCTCCGCTTCGCGCCACAATTCAGGAACATTCTGCCGGGCGGCGCGCAACGCTTCCACATCTTCGATGTCGAGATCACGTTTCAGATTTTCAAAGGAACCGTGTTCTTTCAGTATCTGCGGCCAGTTTTTCTGCTGCTTGCTGATCCGGTAGCGGGCGGACGGTTTGAGACTGCGGTCTGTCGTAAGCAGGAAACCGTCGAAAAAACAGATGTACATCCCGTCATTTCGCGGTCTGTCCACCAGAAACGCAATGTTATGCTTTCCTTTGGAAAGTTTCAACGTTCCGCCGTCGATCCAGCCGAGTACGTTGTCAGGGCGTTTCCCTCCGTAGCCTCCAACTGTCCAAGTGCGATCGGCAAAGTCGGTTACTTTTCCGTCGATCTCCATTTTGACCGGCGAGGCCCAGCCTGCTTTGGGTGGGCTCATTGCAAACCAGAGACGATAATTGCCGCTTTCCGGGATTTCAAGTTCATAATTCACCCGATACACTCCGTCGGCAGGAGCGTGTTTCGTATAAATGCGCAATACCCGGTGGTTGGAAGCTCCGGAACCGTCCGGTTGAAGCATCCGGAAAGTTTCCGGCCAGTTGCCTGTCGTGAAATGTTCGGCCTCACGCCATACCTCGGCTGCCGGTGCACTGTAAATTACAATGACAACAATTAGAAATTCTATCAATTTATAAAAATACCGGTGCATAGCTATCTCCTGCGGTTGGTTAATGATTGAGTTGTTTCAACGTTTCGCCTTCGACGAATACGGGCTGGATCATCGCGTACTGGACCGGCAGTGCGGGGTTCTGTTCGCGGGCGCGGATCAGTTCGAGCGCCTTGAAGGCGTGGTCGCGCAGCGGCACTTTCAGGTAGCTGAGCCGGGGACGGTAAAAAGGAACCTCCTGACGGTCGCCGTTTGAAACCAGCGATACATCCTCCGGTATCTTCAGGCCGAGGTCGGTCAGCGCCGCCGCCACACCCCACACAAACGGAACTCGCGTGATGATCGCGGTGAAGGGAGGCTTGCAGCCGAACACCTTCAGCTTCTCGTAGATCGCCCTGTGCGGCAGCTCGAAGCGGGGCGTTTCCACCAGAATGCTCAGTTCGGTGACCGCCTCCGCGCCGAGGGTTTCGGTGATCCGCTGCTTCCAGACCGAATAGAAGGTCGGCGTGTCGAGTTCGAGCTGGTCGTTCATCAAGCTGTACTGTTCGACCAGCGCGATGCGGGTGTGTCCGGCCTGCGCCAGCCGGTCGAGAAGCACCCCCAGCTCCAGCTCCATCGAACCCGCGACCGTGTCCAGCCCGAAGTGGTGCGCCGGGACGCCGATCAGCACCACCGGCTTCTGATGGCTGCGGAACCGGTTCAGCAACTCCTCCGGCATCCGGTTGACCGGCTGCGGCGCAAAGCAGAGCAGAGCATCGCAGTTCTGCCACGCGTCGGTCAGGGTGCGGTCTTCCCAGTGGCGGGCGAAGTAGAGCTTCGGCAGCCAGTCATCCTGTTCGGCGGCTTCGCTCGCGTACATGATGAAGTCGGAGTTTTCCGGCGCGGTCCACGCCGGGACGATGATGCCCAGCTGGCGCTGGACCTTGCCGGCCGGAATCTGCGAAGAGACGAAAGTGCCGATCCGCGGAACCCGTTCCAGATACCGCTCCTGCACCAGTTGGCCGATCGCCTTGCGGATCGTCATGTAGCTGGCGTCGAGCTGTTCGGCCAGCTCCCGTTCCGACGGCAGCGCAGCTCCCCGCGAAAAATTGCCGATCTCGATCTGCCGGAGCAGATGGTCCCGGATGTCCGCCGTCCTTTTTCCCAGTGTCCTGACTTGCATAGCAGAAATCTCCATGTAATCCTGTCTTGCTATATATTATAGCAGATTGCTATGTGAATGCCAAGAGGCAAATCAAAAAAAGTTGAAAAAAATTTGGTAAAGCGGCGCTGAAGTCGGCTTTGCCGCCCCTGCGGGCTCCGCACTCCAAGGCGGTTGGGCAGTACGCAGTGGTTTTTCGAGTCGGCGGAGGCGATTCGCGTGGGGGAAGCCTGCCGTTTGGAAGGCAAGCGGGTCTTACGGCCTTTGGCCTCCAGACCTCGCACACGCCGCGGCCGGATCTGCGATCCGGCTCCGGGTGTTGGGCGCTGGCGCGTGCGGGTTGCCTCCGGCGGGCAAGGCACTTCGTCCGGTTACCGAAGCCGACGTTCGGCCCAGACCGGCAACGTGCCGGTGCGGTAAATGGCCGATAGAGCAAATAAACTGATAGATACTACCTCCGGTTTTGAGATTTTTGCGCAGCAAAAAGCTCGAAACCGTACCCGGCGCCGGCACCTTGCCGGTCGGGGGGACCGGGGGGCGAAGCGCCCCCGGCCGCCGGAGGCATCCCCATTCTAGCGGGGCAGGATGCTGCGGATGACCGGTTCGAGTTTTTCGGCCATACGGTAGAAGCCGAGGTCGGTCGGATGGACTCCGTCCACCGAGCATTCGTCGAAATCCGGGCCGAGCAGGTCGTCGCCGGAGTGGAAATGGAGATTCGGGTCGTTCCTGCTCAATGCGTCGAAGGTGTCGCGTTCGACTTTCTGCACTGCCTGTACATGGCCGGGGCGCGGCAGGTCGTTGCCCCGCTTCAGGTCGCGGCCTTCGGCGGCGTAGCGCACTTTGGTCAGGAGCAGGATCGGCACGGTGGGATGGGATTTGCGCAGGATGCCGATGAAGGGCGCCAAGGTTTTTTGCATCAAGTCGGCCCGGTGCACGTTCGCCTCGTAGTCGAGCACGATCAGCGCCGGATCTTTGATCTTCGCGATTTCGGCGGCGACTTCCGGCTCGCCCTTGCCGTTGCCGGAGAAGCCGAGGTTTATCACCGGGCGGTTCAGGCGGCGGCTCAGCAGGTTCGTATAAGCCATGCCGGGCCGGGACGCGCAGCCGCCCTGGGTGATCGAAGTGCCGTAGATCACGATCGGGCGGTCGTCCTCCCACGCGGGGGGCGCTTCCACTTTCGCGTCGGCGTCGACGCCGATGAATACCTGTTTCACGCCCGCATAGAGCGGGAAATTGATCGTGAAGTCACGCATCTTGCGTTCGCCTTTGAAGAGCTGGGCGGTATATTCCTTTGCTCCGGACGGAAAGCGGGTCACGCCGAAGAAACGCTGTTCGCCGGGCGCTCCGGCGTAGAGGTCGAAACCGGCGCTCCCGGTCTGGGCCATGTGGTACATCACGTTGTTGGAACGCATTTCGACCTTCAGCACGATCCGGCCGGTGTCGGAGCGGAACGCGACCTGTCCGCCGGCGGTGTTCCACGCGAGGTTTTCGACGCCCCGGCTCAACTTGCCGTCCGGCCTGACCGGCAGCCGCCGGTAGACGTGATCCTGACCGTACCAGCAAAAGCCGGTCAGCCGCAGCGGTTTCTCCGCCGGGAGCAGGTACTTCAGGCCGTCGGCGTCGACCGGTTTGAGCTTCATATTCGGATCGAGTTCGAGTGCGGATTCCGCCGCGAACATTCCCGCGCAGCAGAACAGCGCGGCGAAACGGAACAGTGATTTCAACATGATGATTCCCTTTTGAATTGATTCCGGCTTATGTAATATAACCATTGCCGCCGGAATCGTCAATTCAGAATTCGGTATGGAACCGGCCTTTGATCGAATAAGGCAGCGCGAAGTCAGCCTCGCTGCGGATCTGGCTTACGCTTTTGCGGACCACATGCCCGTCGTGGAGCAGATAGTTCACGCCGTTGTCGTGGCGGGGATCGACGAGGGCGTAGGTCGCGCCGCCCTCCATGTCGCGGCCGTCCTTGCGGATGATCGCCTTTTTGTGGTTGTAGGTGTCGATCATGTAGCCATACTGGGCCTTGCCGCCGCCGTAAGCGCCGTTCCAGCGTTTCATCACCGCCGAATCCCCCAGTACGATGCCGCCGTTGCCGCGGATGTACCGCGAAGCGACGCTGAGCTTCACCGGGTGGCGCAGGTTGCTGCCGGAACGGTCGGTCGTCAGGCCCCACAGATAGTAGTTCAGCCCGTAACCGATGCTGCGGTTGCCGGTGGAGCCGGATTCGGTCCATTCGCAGCGGCTCTCCATCGGGCAGAAGAACAGCTCTTTCTGCGGCAGGTAGGCCTCCTGCATCAGGTGGGACCAGTCGCGGACGTTGGAACCCGCGCTGCCGCCCGGATTTACCCGTACCGGTGCGGCCCAGTCGTCGTTGTCCGACACGTACATGTGGAACGCCAGCCCCTGTTGTTTCAGGTTGTTGCGGCAGGTGATGTCCTTGCCTTTGGCTTCGGCTTTCGCGAGCGCCGGCAGCAGCATCGCCACCAGAAGCGCGATGATTCCGACTACGACCAGAAGCTCAACTAAAGTAAAATTGCGTTGTCTCATTCTCTATTATTTCCTGTTTATTTCGCCAATTCAAGCGGACTTACCGAAACGTACCAGTAGCCGCGAATCGAAAAGGGGATCGCGTATTTCTGTTCGGGATCGATCAGCGCCGTGGCGCGCGCCTGGTCGACGTGCCCGTCGTGGTAGACGTTGTTCACCGCCTCCTTGTGGCGCGGCTTGAACAGGGCGATCGTGGAAGTCGGACCGGTGTAGACGTGATGGTTCAGCGCTGTCTCATACGGGCTGAGCATATAGCCGTACTGGGCGGGATCGGCTTCGGTTTTCGGCGCGGAATCGGAGAACATCACGATCCCCTTGCCGCCGCCGAGCCGGGCCGCGTCGGTGATATCGCTCATCTTGGCCGGCTGCCGCAGGTTGCTCTTTTCGGTGGAGGGGCCGAGGCCGTAGGCGAAGTAATTCAGCCCGTAGCTGACCGAACGGTTGCCGGTCAGTTTTTCATCCACCCAGTCCTCCGGCCCGCTCTCCTTTTCCGACGGGCAGAAGTAGAGTGCTTTCGAGGGGGCGTAGGCGTAGAGGGCGTGCGTCCAGTCCACCACGTCGCCGGCGGAACTGTCGTTCAACCGCGCCGGGCACGCCCAGCCGCCGTTGTCGCGGGAGTAGAGGGTCATCGCCTGATGCAGCTGGCGCAGCTGGGTCTTGCAGATGGTGTCACGCGCCTTTTCCCGCGCCATGCCGAGCGACGGCAGCAGGATTCCGGCCAGGACCGCAATGATTGCGATCATGACGAGCAGCTCGATAAGGGTGAAATGATTGCTTCTCATGATGTTTCCTTACTTGTTGGGATAGATGATGCTTTCGCCGCAGTCGATCACGCTGACCGGCGTGGGCAGCCCGGCTTCGGCGATGCGTTTGTAGACGGCCGCCCACGGATCGCGCCCCCGGACCTTGTGCTTGAGTTCGTGTTCGTGCCCGATGATCGCGAGCTTCGGCTTGCCCGCCGCGAGATAGGGGGCGAAGCCCGACCAGCTGTTGGCCAGCATCACATCCGGCGTGACCTGCGCTTTTTCTAGCAGTTCGTAGGGCTGCATGCTCTGGTTGTCGCCGTTGTGGGTCACGGTCACGCCGTCGGCGGTCACCGCGTAGACGCAGCAGGGAACTTCCTGATTCGGGATGTTCTGGTAGCCGGGGAAGGCGCGGACGGCCAGCCCGTCCACCTCCACGGTTTTGCCGAAGCGGCCGTAAAGGTTGCGCAGATGGGGATCGCCGTTGAGTTCGGCGACGGTGTCGTCGGTCGGGCGCACCACCGTCTTTCCGGCCCGGACCATCTCCCGCGCCAGATCGGCGCCGACGTGGTCGAGGTGGTTGTGCGAAATGAACATCACGTCGAGAATTTTCACCAGTTTCGCGAGCTGGTCCGGCGTGAAGCGGCGCGTGACCGTGTCGCCGGAACGCACGTCGTGACACCATGCGTGGTTCGGGGTTTTCACGATGAAGCCCATATTGTACACCTTCCAGATCCGGGCGCCGGACTTCACTCTGGCGGCGAGGATTTCGTCGAGCATCGCGTCGCAGACGGGCTGGTAGACCGAATTGACCGTTTTGCGCCAGGCTTTGCCGAAACCGGCGGGAGCCGCCGGATCGGTATCCTCGACCCGCAGCGGATAATCGAGGATCAGCTGGGCCGCCCGGCGCGCCTCGTCATTTCCGGTCTGCGGCGGATTTTCCCGGAATGCGGTCCGGGCGAAACGGATGGTTTCGCCGATCCAGCGGTTCGGATCGGGGGCTTCCTCCTCCTGTTTCAGGATGGCCCGGGCGGCCCGGGCGGCATTGCCCTGCGGCCATTTCGCGGCGAAGGCGCGCAGTTCCGCGAGGGCGTCTTGCCGCAGCACTTCGACCGGTTCGGCCTTTCCGGCGGCGGCGAGCAGCGCGGCGCCGAGCAGCAGCAGGAAAGAGAAGATTCTGATGATTTTCATTGTCGAAAACTCCATGATCGTATGACTGACTTTTCCCGGAATTTTCTCCGGTTCCGGTGTTATGGCAGATAAGATATCCCCGCTGTGTTCAGGTTCGGTTAACGGAAAATGAGAATGGGATTGATTCGCGCCGATGCCGGAAAACCGGAAAAAATTCCGTTTTATTTTCGTTTCGCTCTTGACAAAACGCCGAAGATGATACATAATTAAAGAGAAGTTAAGCGATTAACAAGACTTATGAAAGCATAGTTACAGAAATTCAGGTTAAACGTTAACATGAGCTGCATCACACTGAAACAGGTGGCCGAACTGACCGGGAAAAGCGAAGCGACGGTGTCGCTGGTGCTGAATTCCAAACAGTTCCACCGGGTTTCCCCGAAAACCCGCCGCGAGATCGAGGCGGTGGCCGAACGGCTCGGATACACGCCGAATTTGCAGGCGCAGGCGCTGGTGCGCGGCAAGACCCGTTCCATCGCGATCACCGCGGTCGGCATGACGCCGTTCTACAACGAATACATCCGGCGGCTGACCCATCTCTTTGAAAAGCAGAATTACAATGTGTTCGCTTTTGAAACCATGCTCAACCCGGAGCGGGAAAAACAGGTGGTCAACTGGGTTTCGCAGGGGCTGTTCGACGGCTGCATCTGCCTCGAATACAACTACTCCAACCGGAGCTTCTACGACACGCTGGTCAAAAACGGCATGCCGCACGTGTTCCGGGGCTGGAACGCGCTGGAATTCTACCCGGAGCACATGATCCGGGTGGATTACCGCAGCGCGATTTCCGAACTTTTCGCCCACCTCGAAACGCAGGGCTATCGGCGGCTGTCGGTGATCATCGACGGCAGCAGCTACTTTGTGGAGGAGGACTCTTTTTCGGTCCGCAAGTCGCTCTATTATGAACTGATCCACAACCGGCAGCTGACCATCGACCCGGAAGCGTGGATCACGGTGCCGATCGATGTGGAAAACCATCTCCATTACAGTTACGAAAAGACCCGCGAGATGCTCGCGCGCTGCCCGGACGTGGATGTATTGATCGTGCAGAGCGCCGCCGACATCCCGGCGGTCTACAAGGCGGCGGCGGAAGCGGGGCGCCGGATCGGTGCCGACCTCGCGGTCGCCACGTTCGACCGGATTCCGATGCTCGATTACATGGCTCCGCCGGTGACCTATATTCACGAGCCCTGCGAGGCGATCGCCGACCTCGTCGCGGCGGAGATGCTCGCCCAGCTGGGAGTGACTGAGATGAATTTCTCCTCCCGGAAGGTCGAAGCCGTTCTTTCCGTGAACGACTCCACGTTGAAAACGATGTAATTCAAAAATCCTCTTATTCAACAGAAAGGTTTTTTCATGTCCTGGAATACTTACAGACTCATGCTTCCCGCGCTGCTCTGCTTCGGGCTGCTGGGCGGGGCCGCCGAGCTGCCTCTCGACCGGAAGCAGCTCAAGGCGCAGTACCGGGCGAATGCACAGCTGACTCCCGACGGCATCCTGCTCAAAAGCGATACCGCCGAATGGGATTCCGGCGTGCAGATCAATCCGCCGGAAGGCCGGAAATTCGACTTCTCCAACGCCCGGTATCTTGCCGTGGACGTCGAAAACCTGTCGAAGGATAAACAGCTCCGGTTGACCATGCATATTTCCAGCGGCGGCAGGGACAAGGGCAGTTCCAGCCATGTCGATCTGCCGCTGCGCGAGGTGAACACCGGCATCGGCCTGAATCCGGGCGAAAAACGCACGATGCGGCTCTATCTGCCTCATGCGGCGCTCTTCACCGCGCCGGAAGGCGGCCGCAACCTGAAGCGCCCGCTCGACACTTCAAAGATCAATTCGATCGCGTTCAAAATGCAGTGGCCCTTCGAGCCGAACGAGGTAAAGGGGCTGCTCGACTGCCGGCTCTCCAACCTCCGCCTGGAGGGTGAGCCGGAAACGGCCCGGAAGGTGACCGGCATGGGCGACGCCTATTTCCCGTTCATCGACGATTACGGCCAGTACAGGCATCTGGATTGGCCGGAAAAGATCCATTCCGACAGCGATCTCAAAGCCCGCCACGCCGAAGAGCTCGCCCAACTGGAAAAAACACCGAGGCCCGCCGCCTGGGACCGCTTCGGCGGCTGGGCGGACGGCCCGCAGCTCAAGGCGACCGGCAGCTTCTATACCGCGCAGCACAACGGGAAATGGTATTTCGTCGACCCGGAAGGGCGTCTTTTCTGGTCGGCCGGCATCGACGTGCTGCAGCCGCATACCGACGCAACCAACGGGCGCAAGCATGAAAAGTGGTTCACCGCCCGGGTTCCGGAGGACGGCGTCATGCCCTTCACCCACTGGAATCTGCAGAAGAAATACGGTCAGGAGGACTATCGGGACGCTTTCTACGATGTGCTGGCACGGCGGCTTCAGGCATGGGGCATCAACACCATCGGCAACTGGGCGAACCGCGACTTCATGCTCAAGGGGAAAGTCCCCTATACCATGCAGTTGAGCGATTTCGCGAAGGAACTGCCGCGCTTCCGCAACAGCAAGGTGAAGTTCTACGATGTCTACGACCCGGAATTCGAGGTCAAGATGGGGAACATCCTGCGCGACCGCGCCGCCGTGGACGAAATCACCCGCAAATCCATTGACGACCCGATGTGCATCGGCTACTTCATCGACAATGAACTGGCCTTCGGCGGTATCGTGAAAGCGGTGTTCGGGGCGGAGCCGGACCAGCCCGCCAAGCTGGAGTTCGTGAAGGACCTGAAAGCGAAATACGGTACCATCGAAGCCCTCAACAAGGTGTGGGGCTCCTCTTACGCCGACTGGGACGGCCTGCTGGAGAGCAAGGCGATGCCCGAAGGCAAAGGGGTCCGCAAGGACGCCGATGCGTTCAACAACAAATTCATCGAACGCTATTTCGAGCTGTCGCGCAAGGGGATCAAGAGCCTGGCGCCGCACCGCCTCTACCTCGGCTGCCGCTTCGTCGGCTTCCGCCACGCGGAAGCGGTCCGCCGCATCGCCGCGAAGTATTCCGATGTGATCAGCATCAACAGCTACCACAACAGCATCGCGAACGTCAGCCCGGATCAGTTCTTCGGCAAGCCGATGCTGATCGGTGAATTCCACTTCGGCACCTACGACCGCGGCATGTTCTCGGCCAGCCTCTGCCCGGTGTGGAACCAGCAGGAACGTGCCGTCTCCTACCAGCGTTATCTGCAGGGAGCGTTGAGCAATCCGGCCATGATCGGGGCGCACTGGTTCCAGTTTCGCGACCAGCCGCTGACGGGCCGCTGGGACGGCGAGGGCTACCAGATCGGCTTCGTCGATGTCGCCGACACCCCCTATCCGGAGTTGACCAAAGCGGCCCGGGAGGTCGGAGAGAATATGTATTCGTACCGGGAAAACGGCAAACTCACCAATTCCATGAACAACTGACATATAGGGGGATTTTATGAAACGCATGTTTACTTTAATCGAACTTTTAGTAGTAATTGCGATTATCGCGATCCTTGCCGCGATGCTGCTGCCCGCTTTGAATAAGGCGCGGGACCGGGCGAAGGCGATCGGCTGTGTCAACAATCTGAAAAGCATAGCGCTGATTTCCGCCGGGTATACCAATGAGAATGACGACTATGTGATTGTAGCGCAGCCGCGGTGGAACGGCGACTGCTGGATCCGGCTGTTTTTCGAACAGTACGGCATGCCTGACAAGGCAACGCTCTGTCCGTCGGCGGAGGATGCCAGAGGATATCACGACTTCCGCGAAAATCCGGTGGCGGGAGCCGATAAACAATTTATCTATTCTTATGGAGCGTCCAAAAAGGGTAATGTCCCAAATTTTGTGACGGAATGGAGAAACCTTTCGGAGGCATTGAATGCCCTTAACTGATAATAGCACATCAAGTTTCATCTGTCAAGTCTCCGCAGCATTTCCCTCATCCCTTCCTCGGTGAATCAATGGGAAATTCAGGAAAATTACTGCATCCTATGCGGTGAACTCAAAGAAGACACGCGGTCTTGGAATGCAAAGCCAGCCTCCTTCATCACAAAATTTGGGACAATAACCCAAAAAGACGGTCGGGGAAGGTCCCAAGCAATCCCGGAAACTCTCGTTTTACCTCGGGAAAAGAGCTCGTTTTTCCCAGTTGATTCAATATGGCGACTGTGAAGCCGACATGTTCAAGAAAAAAGGCATCAAAAACATGACCGGCATGATCGAACCGGGTTCCTATTACGGGCAGGGACTGAAGGGCCAGTGGGCGCCGGTGGGGCTGCGCCACTCCGGCAGCGCCAACTTCGCGATGTTCGACGGCCATGCCGCCACCCTGAACCGCGGCGAGCTGGAGAAGGATTACCGGAACGTATGGCGGCCGTACCTCGACGGTGAGTGGAAGCTGCCGATGTAATTTCCGATGGCTGTCAGAGGATGGTGTCAGCGAAAGGATCAGACCGGGATCGAAAGCGCAGGGATACCCTGCGCTCCCGGGACCGGATAAGTAGAAGAACAATTTATGGTTACAGCCGGGAGCAACAGGAGGGAGAGCCAAAGAAATTCGCATAATACAAGGTATGTTAA
>ERZ1034917.688-NODE-688-length-28450-cov-76.516464_pt1 | contig 28450 bp, 63 predicted proteins | sample MGYA00520605_ERZ1034917 | MGnify/ENA primary metagenome ERZ1034917 (study PRJEB33766, sample SAMN09781784) | gut metagenome | biome: gut microbiome | host: Homo sapiens | place: Madagascar | study: EMG produced TPA metagenomics assembly of the PRJNA485056 data... | reverse complement strand
CTTTTATTTTGCTTAAAAACATGCCTATTTTTCGATTACAGGCGTTTTTGAACTAGCATCCAGTAAAGTTATATTTGAGCGTATACGCACGCTTAGAAACTAAATTGCAGAATATACAAAATGAACTATAAAAAGTATTGACAATAAACTTATAAGGTGATAGTATTATATTCAGAGGGCAAGAAGAAAACCTCTTAGTGATGAAAGGAAGGAAAACAAATGAGATTAAACAGTATGCAGAAAGATGGAATCAACGCATTTAAGTATTATGAGGACATGGAAAACGCTTATTTCCATGTTTTAGCAAGAATCGGAAAACTTTTCTTCAGCGGAATCATCAACAAATCGAAAGCCGATGAGCTGATGAGAAAATATGGGAATAAATACGAAAGCTATGGTGAAAGAAAAGAGCTTGCTATGGCAGATTTGAAAAGAGACGGAATCATTGTTCATACAAGCAAAGTGATGAATGACTTTGCAGAGGAAGTTTACGAAACGGCAGAAAGAAATATCTTGAATGAGATTTATTAAAAAGAAAGGAAAGGCGGTGATAGGTTCACCGCTTTAGGACTAGAAAATGGACAAAAGTATTATTCACGGCTTTCATTATTTTGAGGCGATGGCAAACGCATATAAACGCATTTGCGAAGAAATCGAAGAAATGCAGAAAAATGGAATCGTGAAATTCAGTGAGATTGCACATACTAAGAAAAAATATATCTCGCTTTATACGGAATACAAAGCTAGAAAAGATTGGTTCTATGATATGTTGAGCGCGTCGGGAATCACAGTTACAGAAGAAAATTGCATGAGCGATTTTTCAGCAAAAATTTACAACAAAGAAGAGCAAGACGTCTTGAGAATAGTATCATTTATAGAAAAAGAAAGAGCGAGAAATCATAAATAAGATTTCAAAAAGTATTGACAATAAACCGATAAAATGGTATTATAATATCAACGAATGATATTTATGAAAGGAAGAATGAAAAAATGTTTTACTATGTTGTTGAATTAAAAAAATTACATTCATTCAGAAAAGCAACGATAGTTTTTGCCAAAAGTTTGAACTGGCGTAAGCGTGTGATGAAGGAAGGATAAAAATGACAGTCAACGAAGTTTTGAAAAACGTGCATAAAGGTCTTGTGCATTTTGCTATTTTTGAATCAAACAATTCGAATAAATCCATGTACGAAAATATCGACACGATAAGAGAATACGGAAGAATTGTTCATCCGAAGTTTCCGTATACATTGAAAGAATTAGAAAATAGGGAAGTGTGCGACATTTTCCCCGATTATTGCCCTGAGCTTTGTCGATATGATGATGGCTCGTCAATAGACGGAATCGACATTGAGGATGGCATTGAACCAGTGTTGGTGATTGTTGTGAAAGGAAAAGACAAATGACAGTTAGGGACTTTTTAGAACTTTATGATAAAGAGAGCGCCGTTTGGGTATACGACGATGCGACTGAGAAATGCCTTTATGACAGTGAAGAGGATAATTATGTAGACGAAAAAGTGTTACAGATAGCTATACAGGGAATAGAGGAAGGGGTAAGGGGTGGTGTTTGTATCAAAGTGAATACAAAAAATTTACCGGAGTACAACACACGAAAATTTTTAGAAAATTTCAGAAATGAATTTAATAATCAAATCAGACCATGCATTACAGAAGCAACGTTAAAACAATGGTGCATTGACTTGAATGACGATAAATTGTTGTTTTGCCCTTCTGAATTGAAAGCAATTAAAGATATTAGGGAATGCGTCAATAAGATTGCAGATGTTTTAAATGAGTATTTTAAGGAATGAAAAGATGTTGTATATGATTGTGCGCTTAATATGGGAAGGGAATCCATGAGGCGTTGTTATCCGTGTTAATACAAGGGACTTAGGTGAGCAAAAATGAATTTATGCGATATTTATATAGAAAAGATTATTGAGGTTAGAACATACGATAATTATGTGATTGCAATCCTTGATACTGATTGTTGGGGACACAAGGGAAAAGGCGCAAGAGTGTTCTTCTCAAAAGAAGGATGGGAGAAAGCGAAAAAAGAAGGGAAATACCTTGGCTAGGATGAATATATGATGAAACAATAAGCGACTTGGAGGACTAAAAATGTACGACCCGTTTACTAATGACCAAGATAGAGTATGGGATATGCTGCTTAATTTGGAAGATTTGGATGAAATTGCTGCGATTGCAGGGGAAGCTACCGAGCATGGAAGTGATATCTATTTCTTTAGAACTCGTGACTTTAACTGGATTATGAGTGGTATTGATGACCTTTTTAGTATTGCTAAAGCTGTACACGATTCTACCCGTGAAGCAAAATTTTCCCCTTTCCTCGAATGGCAATCTTATGCGCCGCTGAATAATAGATTTTCTTCCGGTGACGAACTGGATAAGTTGATGCTTCCTTGGAAAGAAGAAATTATTCAAGGAATTTTATGCGATTCGTATCTAATGACAAGAGTTGGGTTTACGGAAGAACAGGAATGAGAAGATACAGGATTTTAAAAACAGAAATAATCGAAGAGAGATGGTACGCTAATGATGATGCTTGAACACATTATGAATCCGCCTGATTCTCCATACACGAAGTATCGAGGCGTTGGATTTACGCCGGATAAATTTATTGAAATGGCGAAGCAGTATCCCAAGTGCTTTACGTGTTATTGCGAATGCGTAATAACGCAAAATGGACTGGTTTTTCTTGCTTCTCCGTCACATAGTCTTGAAGCGGAACGCTTAAAAAAGCATGGGTATCATGGATTGGTGATGGTGTGGTATGAAGGCATATGCCCTGATGATATGGACGATACGCCAGAAAAAATGACGAAGGCGCAGATTGATACAATTAAAAAGCTCGTAGAAGCTAGATTAGTTAGTGGAGCGAGCTATGAGTAAATTTTAAGATTGGAGATTGACGGCTATGAGTAATTTTAAGATTGGAGATAGGGTTTACAATACCAATTTTGGATATGGCACTATACGCGCATGCACAAATAAAGGATATTGGCTCGTTGATTGGGATGAGAAACTTATAAAAAAAATCAGCGATGTGGAATATACGGACAACGGTGTTGACAGGAAATGCGGAATATTTAACTATCCATGTGACCGGATTCGTAAAGTGTTAGATGAGAAGAGCAAGTTCAATAATGAAATAATCAATGATATTGTAAATCGAATTATGCGTTTTCTCGTTCGGGTTGGCAAAGTGTCTATCGTCAACTCGTCAAATGCAGTTTGCAAATGTAAAGATGGAATAGACGATAAAGAATACATCTTGTCATGGAAAATTGATGGTACGGAATGCATTATAAGTGTAGGCACGAAGATAGGAAAGATAGAGCTTGTAACGCTTATGAAATCAGATATGACTGATGAGCAGAAAAGTATTTTAGGTGTATTTAATGCATCTGTAAAGCAAAAGTTAGAAGAAGAAAAAAAGAAAAGCGATGAGGAATGCAAAAGAAACAGGGAATCGCTTATTGTACAGCAGATGGTAAAGGCGGGAATCGTTATATGATTTCATTCAAGAATGAATCGCCATACATTTATACACTGTACTTTAAAAAAGATGATATTGAATATGGGATTATCCATTCAAGCGAAATCTTTTTAGACCGCAAAGCATTAGAAGAGTTAAAAAGGATGACGGGTGCAGGGCAGGTGAAAGAAGTCACATATGCAGAATACATGGCAAAAAGGATATAAACTTTATTATCTGATGGAAAGAGATGGGCTGGAATATGGTGTTATTGAATCGGACAAGCCATTTATTAGCGGAGAAGAAATTGCGAGAATAAAAGAAAAGCTGGGCGCGAAATGGGTGTTACAAATAGCTCGTACAGAAGGTTTGTAGTAAGGTGTAGTCCTTAATGTATTAAAATATAGGTAAGTTATACAAAGGGGGTACACTATGCGACCACAAGCATATCAAACACCTGAAATAAGAGATGAGAATGATTCTATCATTCAACAAGGGACATTCGGAAAGAAAACGCCATTTGTAAATTCTCAAAATGATGGAATACTTGATTATATTATTAACAACCTAGAAGCTATCAAAGGCATGTCACTTGCCGCAACTATTGTTGTTTCTTCTTTACCATCAGCAGGGCAGGCTGGAAAATTTTACTTACTGGACGATGGGACAGAGAATAGTGGTAAGGTTTATATTTACAAAGATAAGTGGATAGAAGTCACCACCCAAGCAGTAGGACTATCAGCATACCAAATTGCCTTAAACAATGGTTACGAAGGTACAGAGCAGGAATGGCTTGAGAACGAAGTGTATGGGGACGATATAGTAAGCGCAGAAACAGACAGCGACGGGTATTTTATAGTCCACACGCGGCAAGGCAAAACAATTAAAACTGCTTTGAAGCCATTGGTTGACGCCAAGGCATCCGCAGACAAGGCGAAAACATCTGAAACAAACGCCAAAGCATCAGAAACTAATAGTGCCAATAGTGCCGCCGCCGCATTAGCCAGTCAAGAAGCGAGTGCGGATTCACAGACAAAAGCTAAAACCAGTGAAACTAACGCCAAGACCAGTGAGCTGAATGCAAAGACGAGCGAAAACAACGCGAAATCAAGTGAGAATTTAGCTAAGGCGTGGGCTATGAGCGAAAGTAGTCCTGATGGCGTTGATGGAAATAAGTCTGCTAAAACATGGGCTGGAGAAGCAAAGGCGTCTGCAAGTAACTCTGCTTCTTCTGCTAGTGCTTCTCGGTCCAGCGCCACAGCGAGTGCATCCTCTGCATCTGATGCAAAAGTTAGTGAAACTAAAGCAGCAGCTAGTGCAGCAGCAGCAGCTCAGAGTGCAGAGAACGCTAAACTGTTTGACCCTTCTAACTATGCAAAATATAATGAGATCTTTTCAAGCACAAGTACAGGAAGAAAGACCATTGAGAAAGAAGGATTAACAGACTTGAATGATATTAAGTGTGTATCTTATCCTTCATGGATGTGTAATTTTACTACAACAGCCCAAAAGTTGTCTAATTGTCCAGTAAAGGTAGCTTTCTTCTTATATAATATTCGCACTGAAGCTAGTAGTACAGATGAGACGTTGCCAAACCTAACTTCACGCTATTACTACGTTGAACAAATTCTTATTGATCTGGCTGGAAGTGTATGGCTTCGAGAGGGCTTTAATAGTAAAAAGGAAACATTTACGTTTGGTAACTGGAAGAAACTCACTGTCACATCTGACCTTCCCACAAAGACCAGCCAGCTCACTAATGATTCCAATTTTGCTACTATGACCGAGCTGGAAAACGGGTTCACTACTGCTTCACTCACTGTTTCAGGGGAAACTAGTGTTCCAACGCCATCGATAGAAAACAATTCAAAAACCATCGCCAATACTGAATTTGTTCATGGCGTAGTAAACAAGTTAGTCAACGGCGCACCGACCGCATTAGACACGTTACAAGAACTTGCAACCGCACTGGGAAATGACCCTAACTTTGCGACCCCTATCTTGAACAAGATAGGGGAGAAAGAAAGCAAAACAGATGCACAAATAGAGCATGAGAAACTGCAAAATGCAATTGATGCGTGTCTTGAAAGTAAAGCGAATATGGGTATAACCCCAGAGACAAATCCTCAAATAATTGCTATCCCTCTTAAAAAGGGAATGTTCCCTATTTCCGGCTATCCTGATGGCTTCACTGTTACAGATAGGAAATATCCGTATTCTTTAGTGGTAAATCTTCAAGGTAACGGCGGAACATTGTTATCCTTATATGCCCAACACAATAGAAGGGAGCTATATTTTCGTGTAGGGTGGGCTGATGAGAGAGGGTGGGGTACATGGGTTAAACTTGCAACTACAGATGACATAGACGCCATCAAGCCATCTCTGCTAACAGGTAATGATGCACTGTTTAACTATCTGCACCGGATTGGAACTAACCCGACACTTCCGACAACAAACCAAGAACTTACCGCACTGGGCGTGTTTATGAGTTACTATTGGCATGAAGTCATAGCACACCAGCCGACACAATATGGTCAGCTTATTAACCTTCCGGCTGATTCTAGTAATGAATTGGCACAATTTTGGATAGCACAGCCCTCCGGACAGATGTATCACCGTGCCGGAAATACGGGAACCCCAATAAATGATGTTCCGTTCACACGCTTCCTTGATGAAGATGATGCTACAAAGTTGGAGGCTAAGATTCCGACAAAAATTAGCAAGCTTACGGATGATGTTGGTATAGCAAAAATCAGCAACGGACACCTTGTTATTAACGGAAGCGAGTTGTGGATAGAATGAGTGATTTAGGGGCGATATTCCATGTCAAAAAGGATGGGGTACAGTATGACGCTCATGCATATACAACACTTGGTGAATGCCCTGAACCGAACCTTAAAGTGATGTACAGAGGTCAGAATGCATACGTTAAGTTAGCGAATAAAGGAGAAGGTGATGTCCCCTGTTACGTGAAAACAAAAGCAGGCGGATTGTATCAAGTTCTTGCTACTACTGTCAAGAAGGAAGGTCAAATTTATGTGGCTAATGGTGCATCTCCATGGTATGGTCCGATATGGAACGATGAAGATAAAGTTACTAATGTAGACGAATCTGTATCTGGTCAAGCTACAGTTACTTGTAACGGCGTAACTGATATGAGTTATATGTTCTATCAAAATAAAAGCCTTATTACTGCGATAAACTTGTCTAACTTTGATACCACTAATGTAACTAACATGAGTGGTATGTGCTATCAGTGTACTAATCTTACTTTCATAGATTTATCTAACTGCTATACATCTCATGTAACTAATATGAGGTATATGTTCTATGAATGTAATGGGCTTACTACAATCAAAGGAGTTATAGATATGAAGTCTTGTAAATTTAGTGATTACATGTTCAGAAATTGCAATAAACTCACTGGCGTTAAGATTAAGAATCCACCCGCTGGCTTTGATGGTGCTGGCTTATCTTCTTCACAATACACCATAGTTTCTTAGTCGGCATAACGATACATTATTCTGATATAGGGGGGGGTAATATGATTACTGCTAGGGAATATCTTGATAAGCCTTCGGACAACGAGAAGGCTTGCGAATTGCATAATATCATCTGTGAATATTTGGACAGTCTTACTTTAGACACCGCAGACCCAAAAGCAAAACGTATGTTACTCAAATTGCACGAGCTAGACTACGGTCCTTACTTCGATACCGATATCGCTGTGGACGCGGTGTCTCATATGGAAAACGTGGATGGTACGACTGGGGCGCACTGGGAATTTGCAGAGGTGGAAGAAGAAGCTAAGAAGCGTCACATTGATAGACCAGCCGACTTGTACTATGCCATTAACATGTTGTATAGTGACCTCGCTAACGTTTTAGGTAAAGACCCTGAAAAGTATATCGCAGTGGCTAAGGCGCTCTACTGGGACGACCCTGATATGCCGGAAGGCAAATTGTTCAAGCAGTACGTAGCCACCATCTAATTCTCGTATAAATGGAGGACACATGGAACTTAAAGACACGATTACTTTAATGAATAGCTCTGACTATAAAGATAGATTCAAAGCAGAATATTATCAAACTAAGATTCGTTATGATAAACTTCATAGAACAATTATTAAGTACGAAGCTGGTACTCTTGATTTTGAACCCACTTGCTCGTTAGAGTTACTAAAAGAACAGGCGTCGTATATGGGTAGGTACTTGTATACATTAGAAGTACGCGCAGAAATCGAAGGGGTAAAATTGTAATATCAATAGATAAGTAAGAATTTTGATACGAACATCATGAGCAACGAAAGGAAATGTGATTATCATGAAACCTCTGCCACACTTGAATGATTTTCTGAACACACCCGATTTTTGGATGCTACTATTATGCGATGAGATTATGGGAGAAGATAGGTTCAGAGAGTTTTTAAAATCTATGAAGAATGAAGAGACTTCTGATATGTTAGAGAAGGGGAAAGCAGGTAACGGAAAACTATGGTAAACATTGCAATCTTTCAAAAATGGATTACAGAAAACATCAGTGCATTAGAAATTGAACTATCGAAATCCCCATTAAAAGTAAATAAATATCAAAAAATTTATTCGGGGAAATTGTTTGTGTACACTCGGTTAAATCACATTGATTATAAGTTGGAAGCTATTGAAGAAATCGAAAGAACGGTACAACAAGACCAAATGACTTTCCCGAAGGAAAACAGAAGAGACAAATGGGTGTATTACGGTATTATAACCGCATGTGAAGATGCTAAAATCATGCTTAAAGCATTAAGTTAAACATTATTACGAGGCTACGTTATATGCAATTAAATGAAATATGGTCTATAATAGAAGAAAGAAATAAAGTAAATGTTTATGATGATTCAAACATGAAACTTCTTTATCATGGCGAGCCAGCTTATATCCCAGTTATTTATGGGGATTATTACATTACGTCGATATACGCCGAAGATACGAATGAATTAGGTGTTGAGGTAAACACGGATGTTTAGCATTATCCTTATCATTTTGATTATATTTGCCGCAGGGCTAAACAATCTTTTCTTTACATGGATAGTAAAATGCGATGATGGGGTTTTCAAATATTTATTGAAAACGACGTTTTGCCTGATTCTGTCGGTTACTTCTATACTTGCGTGTACAGCCATTATAAGTAATATATTGGCTATACTGTTAAGATGGTTTTGGTTGTAGGTGGACGAATGGTAAAGCATAACATTTTGAGTAAAGCGTTAGGATGGATAGATGCCGTTGAATCGGGCAAAAAAGGGTACTATGCAAATGATATTCAAACGGTCAGTGACGGCTATACATTTCAAATTATCCATGGTTCCAAAAGCATGAGGTTTTTTGTATATGAAGAAGGAATTTCTGTCTATCTTAACGAGATTAAATATGATTGTTGTTGCACAACGCAGGTATTGTTTAATCAAGAATTGAGTGATGACAATCAAGAGAAGGTTTGGAATTTTGCCTTGAATCTTTATGACGGAATACTGTATAATCCCAGCGAAGAAATGGAATTGTCAGAAAAAATGATGTTATGGGGATGCTTTATCACGGTGCTATTAGGTTTTGTCGCGTGTATGTACGTTCTATGTAAGGGGTAAGGCGAATGGCGCAAGGGTTGCAGGTGTTCGATGCAGAAGGAAGAACAACTATTGATATTACAGATAGGCTTTGCAAAATTTTAGGTTCAGTGCGTTTCGATGGGAAAGATTTTAGTTTTACGTGTGATGATTTATCAAAAGGTGGCACATTTTGGTATGGGCTAGTTACTGATAAAAAACTTCAGAATGCCGACTATCCAGTATTTACGGCAAGCGGAAATACTATTATATGTAAATACTATAATGCAGTCCCAGAGAAGCCATACGAAGAAAAATATAAATTATCTGGTGTGTGTTATTATGGGGTTTACTAATGGATGAATCAGGAATCCGTGTAATTAACAATAACGGCAATATTGTTTTAAATGATACGTTTCAAAACATGGAGTTATTAAGAGTTGTTCCATGCAAAAATATGACAGGAACCGATGATGTTTACTTGTATGAAGAGTTTCAGGATAATGAGTTACTCGCGTTTGTTTGGAATAACAGTGGCGGCGATATGGTGGCGGCGATTGGAACCCTAGGAAGTAATGGGAAAACAGACTTAACTATTAGCACCGATAACACGGATGGAGAGGATGGTTATTATACAGATGAAGAATTAAGGGCTTTTTTTAAAGATTATTATGTGGCATTTTTTGGCTTCATGACAAAAAAAGGTGACGGTAATTATGGATTAGAAATCTATGATAGCAAAGGGAATAAAATTTTTAATAGCGGGAGAAAATATCTAAACATAATATATCAAAGCCAACGGTATATATATAAGAACGATGTCGACGAAAACAATAAATCTATAAACGTAAACCTTGACCCTAAACGCCTTTATGGGGTGTGTTGCCTTAATTATGTTGGGTATGACTATGCAGAAGAAGGCGGATGGGAGGAGGGTGGATATTATCCAATAATAGCAAATAATAAGTGCAAATGGTCATTGTTTTATTGGGAAGGCTCTAGCGGAATTTTAGATGAAAAATGGAGTTTTGCCTATGATTCGGGATGCTATTTTTTAATTGCGGATGTAACTGCGATAAGGCAATAAAAACGTGCAAAAAACTTTGTAGTAAATTGTACTTGCATAGCTTGTTATGGTTCTATAAAATATAGAAAAGAGGCGATATTTAATAAATGAACGGGATTAAAGAAAGAACACTAGCGATTATTCGTTTTGATGGATTAGACGCTATGTGTCTGCTGGAATATGTTGGCGAGAATCTTTCATGGGTTAATGCCGTAACTGGGAATGTATTTTGCGAAGATGGCGATGGCGTTATCATCAGATTTTTAGATGAGATGGAACGTAGCACCGACTGGAAAGAACGTCTTTACGCAGAATACTGGCAGGCGAAAGTACGCTTAAAGAAACTGGAACCATATATAAATAAGCGCATTGATGGGCTTTCAACGGCGAAAGAACCTATTGAGATTCTTCTGATGCAGGAAAATTACATGCAAGGCTATCTTAGATGCATAGAAGTTAGGGCAAAATACAACGGCATTGATTTAGGAGAAAATAGCAATGAGGGCAAACAGAAGGCGGGTCAAGGAATGGCTTAGGAAGATGGATAAAGAGGATTACCAAAGGTTACTTGATACCGCTTTATTTACGCCTGATGAGAAGGAATACATACACATGCATTGTATCGAAGGAATGACATTCCAGCAGATATATATAGACAAAGGAATGTCAAAGAGCAACATGTGCCGCATTGCCGAGCGGATAGCAAGCAAGATTGAAAAGGCAATCGAAAAGATGGAAAAATAAAATTCAAAAAAGTATTGACAAAACGCCAAAATTCATTATAATAGTATATGTAAGGTACAAAACCTTATAGGTGGTTACGACCTGAATGTGACTGGTGAGGGTGGGAAACTTAAATCTGTTCAATAAACCACTGTCCATGCCGAACGGCTAAAGGCAACCCATGAACAAATTCAAACCATGTGTCACATGGCAGGTAAAATGCTTGCAAAACAGGCTTAGGCAAGAACTGACGGGGTGCGCCCGCGGTCAGTTGCTGGCGGGCGGCATCCATATTATGCCCGCAAAAATCACACGAGTTATAAATGTGCCTATGTATTCGATACACACGGGGTGTAATTGCATAGCATAGAGCAACGCTTGAACCGTGTGAAAAATACCGCATTATATTCGGGGTTATTTCTTCCTTTCATCGCCTCGAACATGTGCGGTATTTTTATTGCTATTTTTAGGAGATTACATAAGACCATGCAGGGCGCAATATGTGAGAGAATACATTTAGAGGTGATAGACATGTATCCGAATTTCACATACGGCTTAAACGGTCACGAAGTATCAAATATAGAAGAGGCAAGAGCGGCTCAAATCATACCAAACGGCATGATTTACTATTTCCCATCCATGGCAGAAGGAAGGATATACGCCAAAACAACCGACATGAATGGCGGGCTTATATTCAATGTATACGAGCTTAGGGAACAAAAGAAGCCAGTCACGACAGAACAGTTGGAAAAGAAAATAGACCGACTGGAGAAGATGGTAGAAGAAATGAAGAAAGGTGATGATTTCGATGTTTCAACAGTCAAATGATTTACTTTCATTTATTCAGTACATGGCAGGGTTTAACCCTATCATGAAAAGCTCACTGGAAGCAGTGAAGGGAAAAAACGAAGAGCAGTTGAAAGAAACTGTTAGGAAGCTCGCTAGAAGCAGGGGAATGGATGACAATCAATTAAACCAATTCTTACAGGGCTATGGATTGCACCTGTAATTTTATAAAGAGAGGAGTATATCATGGAAGAAGGAATGAATAACTGGGGATGTGGCGGCGTACTCATGTGGGTACTTGTCATTTTTGCCTTAATGGGCGGCGGCGGATTCGGCGGTTTTGGAAACCGAGCCGGGCTTACGCAGGCTGAAATGCAACAAGGCTTTAATCATCAAGACACGCAAGGACAGTTAAGAGGCATCTCGTATGGGCTTGCAGATTCTGCTTATTCGCTGAATAATGCCATTATGCAGGGGCAGAATAACCTTGAAAAAACCGTTATGCAGGGAAACAACGGCTTAGGCATGGCTATTATGGGCGGAAATAACGGCTTAGAGAAGAATATCATGCAAACTGGATATGGAATTAGCCAGCAGTTAAACAATAACAGATTTGAACAACAAAATTGTTGCTGTGAACAAAAACAGCTGATACTCCAAAGCATGGCGAACAATGACAAAAATACCTGTGAGCTTAAAACTGCGATTCATGCCGAGGGAGAAGCGACCAGAGCAATGATAGCTAATAATCAGATTCAAGACCTTCGAGAAAAGATTGCAGATAAAGATAGAGAATTACAGACCGCTAATTTCAACCTTTCACAAGTTGCACAGTCTGCGGCTATTGTGGGTAAGATTTCCCCTAGACCTGTACCAGCTTATATGACAGCAAGCCCCTATCAGTCACTCTATGGATGCGGCGGGGTTATGGTATGAGAACAACAGCAGTTGCGGTAAGCGGCACTAATTTGGTGCTTACCATACCGCAAGGAACGTATGTGAACAACAAATGCTTTTGGCTGAATGTTGCTCAAGCAATACCAACAACGATAACGCAATACATGCCAGTAGTCGTACAGATAGGGACGGGCGAGACACTGTACCCTGTGAGAACACGTTGCGGACATAACGTCTATGCAAACCAGCTGAAAACAGGGCGGTTTTACCTGATGATTACGGCGGCGGATTCGGGAACTTTTATCCTTCATGGCTGGCTGAATACCTGCAATGTTGGAAATATAAATAGCTTGCCTTAATAATAATGGGGCGGTGGAACTACACAAATAGTCTGCCGCCCTTTTATTGTACTTTTTTATAGCTAACGATATGCTAGTTTATAGGGAAGGGGGTACTATGGAAAATATAATTATTGGAATTACAACACAGGGCGTATATGCCATTTTAGCGTTCACTATCGGGTATTTATGGAACAAGTCTAAAGGACTATCTGAAAAGGTAAAGAGTAGCGACCGAGGAATGAGAGTATTACTTAAAATACAGTTAAAAACCATTCATCAGCAGGCGGTAGAGAGGGGAAGCGTTACATACGAAGAGGAAGATTTAGCCGAAGAAATCTATAGGGCATATCATGGATTAGGTGGAAATGGGCAAGGCACGGCTATTATGCAGAGTATAAGAAAGATGAAGGTGATGACGAATGACACTGAAAACAATAAAGCAGAAAATTAAAAAAGCCAAAATGTCAATGATGGTTATATACCTGTACGGCACTGGACTTATAACCCTGTTTGTTATGTTCATAGCCTCTTGGCTGGCGAATACCGCAGGATACAATACAAATACGCAGATGCTTATTAACTTTTGGAACTCATACACGACTGCCGCGGTCATAGGTGCTATTGGGTTTGTTTCTATATTTTCAGTAGATAAAATGAGGAACGGCGAAAGTGATATAGCCGAGAAGAAATCTATTGAAGGCGATGCAACAATAAAGACGATGAGTACAAATGTTCAAAATGCATTAAATAAGATAGGGAGATAGTATGCTTGGAATCGACGTAAGCGAAAACAACGGATACATTGATTGGGAATCTGTGAAAAATGCGGGATATGAATTTGCGATAGTTAGATTAGGGTGGGGACGTTCTCATATCGACGAATCATTCTATGATAATATCAACGGTGCTATCGACGCAGGATTAAAGGTCGGCGTATATTATTATTCCTACGCTTTATCAGAAGATATGGCTAGAAATGAAGCAGAGTTTTGTGCAGATTTATTAGAAGATTGCGGATTGACAAATGACATGCTTGAAATGGGCGTGTGGTTTGATATGGAAGATGCTGACGGATACAAAGATAGAAATGGATTTACAGACGGGCAGGAATTAACAAATTGCGTCAATGTATTTGTCAATTATATGGCAGAAAAAGGGTACAGGTGCGGACTGTACGCTAACTACGACTGGCTAACGAACGTATTACTCATGGAACAAGTAGATTGTGACGTATGGTGCGCGCAATACAATTATGAATGCGATTACCCGAACGCCGCAATTTGGCAGTATAGCGATTGCGAGAAAATAAACTGGCAGTCGTTTGATGCTGACGAAACAATAGATTTTGAATAATTATTTATTTTCTTTGATAGAAAAGCGTGATTACATGAATGAAAATTCAAAAATTTGCATAGAGGTAACAAATGATAGAAAAAAAGAAATTATTACTATCCTTATTGTTTTCATCCTTGCTTTTCTTTGGATATGGTACGGCGTCGGCGTATCAGATAACGGAAGAGGAGCTGAATCAGTTAGAAACGAACTTGAATCAGCTAGAGAAGAACAACGAAGTCAAACAGAATCTCTTGAAAAAGCAGAAGAAGCAAATAGAAACGCTCAACAGTCAGTTAGAGAAAGCAGACAATCAGTTGGAAGAATCGAAGAAAGAAACACAGAAATCCAAAACATTGAACGAAGCGACGCAGAAATCATTAGACAAAGCCAACAAATACTTGAAGGAATACGAGCAAGAGGTTAATCACAAAATGGAAGTGAAAGACCGCCAATTAAGAACGTGGAAAGGCATTTCCATTATACTGGCAGGAATTGTCGTAAAGAAAGCAATAAAATAACATAAAAAACGCCCATTTTCATGGTAAAAAACCTCGATAAAATGGGCGTTTGACTGTATTTGTCTATTGGAATATGGTATAATAAGAAAGGTGGTAAATCCATCAAATTTTACAGAAAGGAGAAAAAATGTGTTCAAACTGAATAGGATTACCGCCATCATCATCCTAATTTTACTGATGCAGGTGATGATAGCGGTAAAGGTTCGCTTGATTGAATGGTTAGTGTCCATTCTTTAAGCGATAGGGGGCGTTGATAGGTTCAACGCCTTCCCCTATCAGTTTATCACACGTAAGGAGCAATGGCAATGAAAAAGATAACGACAGCACTTGCAGTGTGCGCCGCCGCACTGTCTGCGCTAAATCTAGCATGTTTAATCTGTAAATAAAAATGTGTTGACAAGAAATCTCTATAATGGTATTCTATATACATCCGATAACAAGTATTTAAGAAAGGATTGATAATTATGACTAGAGAAGAACTTTGGGACGCATTCACTGATTTGGACGAGGACGAGATGGCAGACGTTGTAATGAACGTTACTAATGTGAGAGTGTTCAAAAAAAAGATTTTGATGATGAAATGTGTCGTGCGAATATGTCACCGACGGACATTGCGGAAATGATTGAAGAAAGCCTTGATGATTTTTCAATTTTTGGAGAAAACGAATGGATTGTATTCGACGCGGACGCACAGACAATCAAATCTGATTTTGATTTATTATATATGTTATCCGATTACGAGGATGAAATCACGGACGCTTTGGAAGATGATGAATCCTTGCTTGAATGATATCAAACGCCTGTCATAACGATGGGCGTTTTTATTATGTACAAGGATAAAAAAGTATTGACGTTAAACCGATGTTGTGATAATATAATAGACACAAGGAACAAAAATATTGTTTAATGAAAGGAAGAAACAAAATGAAAATTTATCTGACCGATGCTAGAGAAATTAGAGATTTGGATACAGACGAAGATTTTATTTGCATGTGGGACAAAAGCGTTCATTATGACGCCGACATGGATGCGTATCCGATGACCAAAGACCAGTTTGAATGGTGGGGAGAATTGCTGGAAAGGAAAGCACATTGCGAAGAAATGGAAGAGAAAATTAGCGATGAAGAAACGCGCAAATTCTTGCTTGACCAGTGCGACGAACACGATTTAGGAATGCGGGTAATTCAATACGAAAGACTTTTAGAAGATGAACTTAAATAATATGATAAATAATCACCTGTCATAATGATAGGTGATTTTATTTTAGAAAAAATATTTGACAATACGCTTATAATGATGTATTATATATACAGTAAAGCGATACCGATTAAAGAAAGGAAGAAAGCAAAATGAGAATTTATCTGACAGATACTGATGAATACGATGAAATTTCAATTTTCAGCAGAAATGGAATTGAGGGGAACGCGGAAAAATTGGGTATCAGCTATAGTTACCTTAAAGGCGCATACACGATGAATAATGAGCAGTTCGAATGGCTGATGAAATTCAGCAAGCAAATTCAACACTGCGATGACATGATGGATAAATTGGATGCGGAAACAGCGAATGAAATTTTTGATGATTGTGCATTTGAGTGTGCATATTATTATCTATTCATCAACAGCCTAGAAAAGGCACTCAAAAAAGAGTGTGCAAAGAGAAAATACATGCGTCGCGTATCCTATGCGGCTTGAGAGTGAGAGGTGAGAAATCACCTCTTTTCTTTTGCGTTGAATACGCTTGATTACAGGCGTTTCCCGTATGTTGGACGATAACTATATCAAAAGTAACCGAAAACGCCTGTAAACGGAAAATAGAGCGGTTTACGGCGGTTTTAACTTATATTGCAAGTCGCAAAGCAACAGAACTAAGCAAAAGTAAAAGATTGTAGTTTATTGTAGCTGATTTTGGCGTAAAATATCGGCAGGTGATAAAAATGGCAAGGAAATTTTTTAAAAAAATGCAGAATATGGAAAACGGTGTTTTCGCAGGCGTGGGAAAATACAACATTCCTACGTTGCAAGGAACCAAGCTGGAAGAATTTAATTCAAATACGCATTGGATTGATTTTCATCAAACTACGAAGGCGCGCCAAAACAGAAAAGCATACTCGGTACATTTTTTTGTGGATGATTATCAATTTGAGCGGTGTTGGTCGGCTTTAGGCACTTACACGAAACTGCTTGAGCAATTCAATTATGTATGCACGCCTGACTTCTCACTGTACATCGACATGCCAAAAGCTATTCAAATATATAATCATTATAGGAAGCACTACCTCGGGGCATACTGGCAGAGCAAGGGGATAAAGGTATTACCGACTATTGCATGGTCAGATAAATCGTCATATGATTTCTGCTTTGACGGCGAGCCTAAAAACTCCGTTGTAGTTACATCGACAGTCGGTATTCTTTCTAGTGATACATCTAAAAGGCTTTTCCTCGATGGCTACCGTGAGATGAAAGAACGGCTTAATCCGTCTTTGGTTATCTGCTATGGTCGTATCCCGGATGGGCTGTTAGGTGATGACAGGGTTATAAATATCCCTGCTTTTTACGAGCAGACTGCGAAACGCTGTAAAATGCACGATGCAGTCAAGAAAGCGTTTAAATCATGAAAGGTGGTAACAATTATGGGTGGTAGAGGTGCAAGTTTTTCCGCGGTAAAAGCAAGCGGCGGCGGTATTGCCAATTTTAACAAATCTGCATATGGAAGGCGAAACGGGATTGCTCCGAATAGAGGTTCAAACAATACTAGATTAGTGAGAGCGGTAAACCGTAACCTTCGCGCGAGTGCGATTAGAGCTAGATAACTATTCCGAAGTCCAACTTGATTGTTGGACTTTTTTATTGAAGAAAAGAAAAGTTTTACTTGATTTCGTATATACAATATGATAGAATATATACATCAAGGATTTCTGATTGGCATTTTTAAATTTCCTTGGCTAAATGCGGGGATGCCCGCATTATGTGGATGACGCCAAATGGCTACAGGCAGCGAAAGCTAGAGCGGGTTCGATTCCCAGCCATCCGCAAGTAAGTAAAATAACGGTAAGCGCCGTTTTTTGAAAAACTTTTTTGGGACGTGACAGAGGTCACGGTCTATGCCTATAATGTCGAGCGCACGACAGACAACAGGCTAGGACGCTTATCCGCCAGCGATTAAGACGGGTCGGCATTTAGCTATTCCGGATGCCGAGTAAATGCGGGATAGCAAAAGCCATATGGCTTGACGTCAAACTCTTTTGCGGTTAGAGGATAAACAACCGCTTTGGGTGGGTATCCAAGTGGTTAAAGGATGCAGACTGTAAATCTGTTACCGCAAGGTTTCGCTGGTTCAAATCCAGCCCCGCTCACCATGCCGACTGTCATCGGCGGGGTGAAAATCCCGTGGTCGGCTTTCCTCTCATCATAGCGGGCGAAAGCCCGCATAGGGGGTTAGCATAGTGGATAGTGCAACGGACTTTGACTCCGTTTATGGTGGTTCGATTCCACTACCCCCTGCCAATTTGGGGATATAGCTTAAATGGTAAAGCAAGTGGCTCATAACCGCTTCGATGTGGGTTCAAGTCCCGCTGTCCCCACCATTTACTTGACTTCACGAAAATGGTTTACAATCTCTCTAGGTGCGAGATTAAATGACACCCACCAAAGTCCTGCACACTGTATACGGGGAGTGCAGGCGTTTCCCGATACGAAGTAGGGACGGTACTTGCATACGGGCGTTGCTTGCCAACAGGTGTTTAAAACATCCGAGCAACAGGAAGGTAAGCGGATTCTTAGGATTGCTTGACGATATTGAAAGCAATCTAGGCGGGAAACCGCCGCATGCGGAAGTATTGAAGCGAAAGTTTTGGTGCTTCCTGCCCATGCTAGAGTGGTGGAATTGGCATACACGGCGGACTTAAAATCCGCTACCTTTAATGGTATGTGGGTTCAAATCCCACCTTTAGCACCACGGGGTTTAGTCTTTCCCCCTGTGCGGAAAAAAGTCATGTTCCTCACCCGTGAACGGAACCGGGGCGCAAACGCTAAAAATTCCTGCGAGAGTGGAAATAATACACGCACCTCATTTCATGTACATATATATAGCGCAACCTTGCGTGTTACCGCCGCTTTACGCGCGAAAAGTAAAGCAACGCTAGCAATCAGCGGTAAAGGGATTGATGTGATTAAAAACTGTTTCCTTAACATAGTGGAAAGTCACCGCCATATCGCACTATTGGCGGGCATATGTGGGAAAGGCAGGGGAAATACCTGTTTATCCCTTTTCGCGAAATGAACCGTCTAGGTTGGTGAATGCCAGTAAGCTCTTGAAAAAGCGAGAAATCCTTTGTCGGTCCACGGGACGCCACCCCGAAACAAATGGCAGTGGTTACTACTTATAGCAGTTACTACTTATAGCAACAGTGATTAAAAATTGTTTCCCACTAGAGCGGAAAGTCACCGCGTGTTTGCGGACATGCGGGCATTGCGGAAGTGTACCCAAGAGGTTAAGGGGACGGTCTTGAAAACCGATAGCCGAGAAATCGGGCGTGGGTTCAAATCCTACCACTTCCGCCATATGGATACATGACCGAGCAGTCGAAGGTACTTGCCTGCTAAGCAAGAAGCGGATTTTAATTCGCTCGTAGGTGCAAATCCTACTGTATCCGCCAAAAGGCTAGTTTTGTTTCCGTTTTTCTAGCCTTTACTCCTTTGCGGGTAAGTCTTTTATCGCATTTTAGGCTTACCCTTATATGGTCGAGTAGTTCAATGGTTAGAACGGACGCCTAGGAGTTTAATGATAGTTCAATTCTATCCTCGACCACCAGTGGTTATTGAGAGACTGCCATCAATCAAGACACCGCATTACAACTTAACGGCGCAGAAATGCGCTAAAAAATTTCCCCGTGCATTTTTCACGGGGTTTTATAATTGTATTGACGAAACATCGGATAAATTATACAATTATAGTAAAGGAAGGAGTGATACGTTTGAAGGAAGAAATCAGAAAGCAAAGGTCGGTAAGAGCGACAGACGAAGAATGGGAAATCTTTAAAAGACTGTCAAAGATGATAAAAAGGGGCGGGATAGACCGCGTTGAAGATGCGTTATCTTCTTTAGGAGATTTAAGACCTAAAGACAAAGAAATGGTTGAAGATAATGAGGATTCTTCTGAATTGGATAATGTCTATACCATTTCAGAAGCGTCTGACTTATGGGAAATCCCGCACATGACGCTTAAATCTGCATGTGCAGGACAAAGAGGATGCCCGCCGCGATTTAAACCGTGGGAAATGAGAAAATCAGGTCGTGTCTATTTGGTGACTAAAGCGGGTATGGAACGCTTATATGGAAAGAAATTAAAGTAAAGAGGTTAGAATATTCTAACCTCTTTTATAATACAAATAAATTAAAGAAAAGTGCAAAATAGCATTGACAATAAATCTATAATGGTGTATTATGGTATACAGATAAGGGCGAGAGAAAAGCCCGGTTGATGAAAGGAAGGAATAGAAATGACTGGAATGGAAGCTATTCGAGGCATAGTGCATTCAACTCTTGCTTTAAAAAATACTTACAAAAGGCTGGAAGGTATTGCGATTGAAAAAGAGAATTGGAAGCTGATGGATGAATACAGAAACTGGGCTTTGGTATATGACTTTCAGGCAAGAGCATATAATAAATGTCTTGTAATTCTCGGTGAAAATGCGGAAGAAACGGATGAAATTGCAATTACCGTTGTTAATCGAGAAATGGAACGTCTTTGATAGGTTCAAGGGGAAAGGATAAGAATATGACCAAGGAACAGATTAAGGAAAAGATTGAAGAAAGAATCCGTCAGCTTGAAGCTGAAAAAAATGAATACATCGAAGATTACAAAGGCGGTGAACTTCCCACTGATTTTTGTTCAGAGGGAATCCATGAATGCGTAAACGGCATTTGCGAGCTTGGAGAAATCTTGAAATTGTTTTAAGTAAATATTAAGAAATCCCCATGATAGGTTCATGGGGTGGAAGGGCAAGAAAAATGATTGAGAAAGAATATGTAAGAGCAGTTAGAGAACTTAAAGCGCGTAAATCGGCGGTTGTTTACGCGGGCAAGGTTGGCGCATGCCAGCCAATTAGATACTCACTTATGCGCAGTATGGTAAAGACCGCGCACTATGTTGAGGAAATGAAAGAATATTTCATTACTCATTTACTTCCAATTCCCGATACAACGATGGTGAAACGGGACGAGGCACTTTTCATGAAAGAGGTGAAATATATTGAAGGATACTGAAATTTATAAGCGGTGGAAAAGCGTTTATCGTGAAATGATTACATGGGACGCTATAGTGAAGTATCAGACAGGGAAACCTATAAGCGAGATTACAAGAGCAGGGAATGCACTTAAACTTGCATATCTCAAAGGAATGGAATTTGCATTAGGCGAGATTTTGGGCTATCCCAGTACGCGCGGTATTGGGATGAATGAAGAGACGTATAAACGCGAAATAGCACAGATAGAGGACGAACTAAAATGATTATTCACATGGACGATAGCATTATTTTTAAAGTCAATGAAATCCGCTATCAGAATGGACGGATTTTTATCATCTATGGTGGAAACAACTTTAAGACTATAGGGGATAAGCTGGACGAAGCAAAAACAAAATCATGTATTAGGGATATTTACAATGCAGTATGTGATGGATATGACAAGGTGGAACTCACAAGAGACGTATTAGAAAGGCTTAGAGAGGGCTAAATGATACAGTACAATGGAAAGACCGCTGAAACAGTTGAAGAGGCACTAGATGTTTTCGGAGATGATACGACGGTGTACATTGGTGCAAACTTTGACCCATGGATAGCAGAGGCAGGACACCATGACAGAATCCGCAATGTTAAAGAAATCATGCGTATGCCAATTTACGGATATAAGATTTTAGATGACCGCAATATAGATTTATATTTGTAATGATTTTTATGTGGAGGAAGAAGGTAAATCATGATAGTAGATGAAGAACTCGAATTAACAGCAGAAAGCGCACTGCTTCGCGAAGTAGCTGAAGCTCTCCACGACCTTGCGGCAGACGCGGAATCAGCCGCTAGACTTAGCAGCAAGCACGGCGCGGAGTTTGACTACATCGCGAGCTTCATCGCAAAGCTCGCGAAAGAATGCGAGCAGTACGAAGAAGAGTTTACAAAGAAGGGGAAAAACAATGAGGAAGTACAAAAGAATTAGAGCCGCCAGTTTCGATACGCATTGCTTGTCGTATGGAAACAGTTGCGGCAGGTTAGAGAGTTTTAAGGTTGTTATTGAATACGATACTAAAGCTGACAGAATCAAAAGCTCGTTTGTTACTTCGGATACTAAATTCGTATACAAAGAACCATCCCCTGATATCGTCTCATTTGAGACGTTTAATGCAATGTCTCCAACGGACTGGGAAATTTACAAGGAGGAAGAATGATTAAATCTGAACGCTACCCAACAATGAACCGCACAAGAAGAAAATTATGGAAGGCAGGTTGCTTTTATCGGTACATGATGCCATTACCTAGAAGTGATAGATTTATTATGAAAATGCGGGCAGAAAGGTTGAGCAAAAAGAGGTGATGAAATGATAAAATTTGAATGGATGATGAGTTATGCAATTTGCGATGGTATGTTTGACAATGCCTTTTTAGCGTTTGAAGATGCGAAAAGGGTTAAAGAAAACAGTGAAACAATCGTAATCGTTGCAACAAAGCCAGCCGCATTTCTTGAAGTAAGCCCTAAGTATATATACGGATTGGACATTCCTGAATCATTGAACAGAAGATTGAAGAGAATTATTGTTACCACTATCGAGGTTTTCGCGGAAGAAAATGGAATCAACCTAGGAGAGCAATGTTTAGGAAGTGCCGTGTACAACAGAAATGGCGATAGGATAGCATGTGAAAAAAGTTTGGAATATCTTTTTCCTAAATCCATGAAACTAGAAAGAGAATGGAGAAATAAAATTAGAGCAGTGCTGGAAGGCGGAAACGAATGATTGGCTATTCGTTCGCGGCTAGGAAAATCATTGTTGCGTATTGTGGAGGCGAAAAATGACAGTTAAAGAAATTGTTTCCTTGATGATAGACGGGCAAAATTTCAAGGTTGAGGATAGGCATGGAAAAATACTGTATGACGGGATAAAGGAATACGGAAGAGAAACCAGCATTAACGGTTTAGGAAATAAGGAAGCACGAAATATCGGTAGTTCATCTTATCTTGATTTTGATGACTTTGATTTTGATGACCCGTACCAAGTAGACGATATTGCGTCGATTGATGAGATTTATATAATCGTTTGACATAATAGATTTGATATAGTAGTATTTAGTAAGGGGCTAATTTCCTTTCATCAACTTTATCGGTTTGCCCCTAGACCCGCGAAAGCGGGTTTTTTATTGCAAAAAGTCGTTTTTAGTGATATAATGAATAAAGTTAAAGTTCAACAAAACATACTACAGCGTTAGTTGTAAATTAAACAATACGCTTTAACTCCCAAATCATGTAATGGGATAGGAAGTCCAGCTTGAACAAAGGTAGCAAAGGACAAGCCAAGCATGATGAGCGGTTCACAAACGAACCAAAGGCATGTATATCTTGTGCTAAAGGACATGTCATAGAAAAGCACCGGGCTGGATGAGCATCGGTGTTTTTTTATTGCTATATATGTATATAGACCATGATAATAGACAGATGCATTTTACCGCACGCTTTTTAGGGAATGCACATTCTCTTTAATTTACCTCTTGCAAAACATAAAACGATATGATATTATACTATCAGAGGGCGGGAAGAAAGCCCTAGTTGATGAAAGGAAGTAACAGACCATGACCAAAGAACAGCTTAAGGAAAAAATTGAAAAGAGAATTGAATGGCTTGAAAGCCAAAAGGATGAAATTACCGTTGAATATTGTAAAGATGAAATCCCGTTTGATATGTATGATACTGGAATTATTGAGTGTAACGCCGTTATCTGCGAACTCAAAATGATTCTTGAAAGTATTTAATCAAGTATTGAAAATCCCCGTGATAGGTTCACGGGGGAAAGGACAAGAAAAATGCTTAGAAAATTTAATCCTAACCCGATGAAAAACAGATGCGGCGATTGTGTTATCAGAGCTTTAGTTGCCGCAAGCGGAAAAACATGGGACGAAATCTATAAAGAGCTTTGCGATATTGGATTTGAGCTAAAAGAAATGCCGAACAGCAAAGAAACATATGGAAAGTGGTTGTACAGGAATGGATTCAAAAGAGTCTCTTTTAAAGCAAAGAAAGGAACTAAAAGACCAAAGGTGTATGAAATGGCGCGGACGGGGAAAACAATCATCTGCGATGTCGCACATCATCTTGTGACCGTCCGTGATGGTGATATATGGGACACATGGGATTCAAGCGAAAAAAGTTTGTATGCTTGGTGGGTGAAAGACGATGAATAAAGATATTGAACTGTTGGAAAAAACAAATCATGAATTGCTTAAATTGCTATACGAGCTTAGACAGTATGGGAATGGTGCAGAAACCGAAACTATCCATGCTAAAATCTGCGAGGTAAGGGACGAAACGTTCCGAATGATTGAAGAGCTGAAACGATAATCCAAAGGGCGGTCGATATGAACCGTCCTTTTATTTTGCCTTTACAAGCGTTCTAGGTTGTTTGGGATATAACTTTACCTGTCAGACCATAGAACGCCTGTAAAGCTAAAATAGGAACGTCTATGACGTTTTTGACATTATAGGCATATTCGTATTGACAGAAAAGCGATAAGAATGTAAAATAAGATAAGACATTAAAGTTAAATCTCAAGAAAGCGGGCGATAATATGAAGAAACTGCTATTGGCTATAAGTTTGGCTTTGTCACCGATGGCGGCTAATGCAGAGTGGATAATTTCAGAATGTTCTGCGTATACCCTATATGAGTGCGACGGCATAACTGCAAGCGGCGAGTATGCACACGAGGGCGGGGTTGCATGTAATTTTCTTCCGTTAGGGACAATCGTGACAATCGGCGGAAAAGACTATATCGTAAATGACCGTTGCGGGATTGATAACTGTATAGATATTTTTATGGATTCCCGCGAAAGAGCCATTGAATTTGGACGCCAGTATAAAGAGGTATACGTCAATAGATAGGAGCGCATATGGATGAAATATTGAAAGCTATCATGAAAGACCTAGTTAGACGCTATAACCCAGAGGAAATAAATACAACTGTTGAGGAAAAGGAAGAGTATTTCCCTACCTTGAAGGTACATGCGAAAATTTCAAACTATTTATCGGTGGATTACATTGGGCGGCTGGTTGAAGGAAACATATACATATCTTTGACTGAACATTTAATGCAAGAATTTGGTACATTGCGAGGTGAATTATGGAAATCGGTAACGTTGTACAAATAAATGACTGCGGTGATGGGTTACTGCTAAAAAAGGTGAGCAGGGATGAATGGTTGGTACTCCTTGCAGAAAACTGTAAATATGCGATGACATATAAGGAATTGCCACGGTACTTCGTTATGCTGGGGATGAAACGGGTAAAGCAAAGACATTTCCCATGCCCATATTCATCGTTTGCTTTATCGTATTTTGGGTTTTACAGGGATTTTAAAAGAAGATTCTTGGTTGTTCCCGAAATGTTTATGAAAAAGAAGAAAGGCGATGTGGGTAGCTTTTGGTGGAAACATGACGCGGGAGGACTTTGGCATGCTGGTTGGTGAGATAACTGATGATAAAAAGAAAAAAGCTGATGAAGAGATACGGGAACAGCAGAAACAAATTGATTATGATACGAAGGATTATACGATTGAGCTTTTAGTTCAGAAATTTGAGAAAAATGATTTTTTTATACCGGATTATCAAAGGGCGCTTATGTGGGAAAATGCCAATGAAAACCTTTTTCTTGAATCGGTATTACTAGGGTTGCCAATTTCACTTATGTTTTTTGCTGATTGCAAAGACGGAAAGCAGGAAATTATTTATGGCGCGCAGAGGATACAGACATTAGTTGAGTTCGCGAAGGGCAACTTGCAAATTCAGGGGTTGAAAAAATTAAAACATGTAAATGGGTTTAAGTTTGATGATTTGTCAGAGATGCAACGGAGAAAATTTCTTAATAGGACATTGCGAATAGTCGTACTTGGTGAAAATACTCCTGTTTCGTTACGTCAGGAACTATTCTACAGAATCAACACGGCTTACGCATAAAAATGGGGGTGCGGTAATGGCTCAAGGTTTAGCGATAAACAACGCAGACGGAAGTGTGAAATTATATACTGACAGCAATATCACAAGAACAATAGGGCAAATGACGTTGCAAGGTAGTGGAGAAATCACAAGTGCTGGCATAGGATATCCGAATAATAAGCTGTGGTATATAATCCTCGGCAACGTATCCCCGGTATATAAACCCAGTAATGACGAATATCCAGTTTTACGTATAGATGATACAGGGCATAGGATATTTTGGCAAAACCAACTCGGCACAAAAATAAGGTATGGAATAATATGAGTAAATATCTTGAAATTATAGGCGATGATAAAAGGGTTGTTATTGACGATAAATTTGCCTGTATGGAAGTCGTTGATAGTTTTCCGCTGTCACAATGCAAGAAAGAAGATATGTCTAGCAACACGGCGTCATGGCACGATTATTGGTATATATTTCCGTCCGGGCATTCGATTCCAGACAATGCGTTGGTTGGGATAAGTTTAAATGGAATAACTAGCGAGGTGCCGTTTTCCTATTTTGCGGCTGGAAACGCTATCCGCTTTTTTGGCGATGGAAGTGCAGTATCGCAAGTTGGAATAGTTTCCATCGAAAGGGATGATATTATAGCAACATCGATGCTGTATATTTTTGACAATGGGGGGGGGGAAAAACACCTAGCAAACACGGCGTTGGGCTTGAAATAAGAAACGATAAAAACGAAATAGTCTTTTCTTCCGAACGACCTTATATAAACGTCTTGAAGTGCGGAAGCGAAGGAAAAGACAGTGTGTCTACTGCAAGCACGAAACCGATTATAGCCTGCAATTTGGGCTATGATTATTACTATGAGCTTTACCAACAAAGCCATCATGTATCACCAAATGGCGTAGAAAGCCATAAAAGACCAACGTATATTTTAAAAAATCAAATAGTAAGCATTGTCCCTCGATTTTTCAACACGTATTGGATAGGCGACAGTCAAGCCCCGGAATATAATCCGGACACAGGAGAATGGACGTACCCGGATAATGGAGGACCTGATTATGGGGGATTTTATGATTTTGATGCTTGGTACAATTACGGCTGGTTAATAGGGACTATTTGCTAATTTTTTGACAAATAAGCGATACGAAACAATGCAGATAGATGTTTGTGGAGGAGAATATGATTATTGAAGATTATGAAGCGAACGGTTTAGAAAGTGCATTGCGAGCTATAGGGTTCAGTTACGGCAAAGAATTAGAAGATAATGAGAAAAGACTTAAATTAGCGAAAGTTTTGGTGAAAAGAGGGTTAAATAGTGGTGAATCGAATTTCTTAACAGGTATCACCGTTGACTTAACCGTCAATGCAAGCATTAAGTGGTGGCAACAAGCGGAAAGGTATCACTGGTTTCAGATAGTGATGAGCCAAAGCGTGATGCATTCAGTCGCTACTGGTGATTGGGAATTTACGTCGGATACGCCGAAAGATGTTATTTCTCTATTCAACGAAAATGTTGATAGATATAAAAACAAAGAGATTTCGAAGATTTCCTTGATTTATTCTGTTCCGGTCGGGTTGAAAGAAAAAGCGAGGGTAACAACGAATTACCTGCAACTGCTGACCATGTACCATCAGAGAAAGAATCATGCATTGCCTGAATGGAAAGAATTTTGCCGTATTGTTGAAGAAATGCCGATGATGAAGGAATTTTTATGATTACGTTACTTCTTACCGTTATTGCGATGTTTATTATAGCAAATATGATTATCGGAATCGGGTTGATTTGTATTTATCTTTTGTATATCGCAACAGTATATATTATAAGCAAAATTGGGTGAAGCATATGAGATACTATTTAGAAGATAATGGTGGCGGTACATTCGACATTTGCTTTTGTCGCAATGACTGCCAAAACAAGACGTGCAAACGTTGCAGAAAAGGAAAACACTGGGAAAGATTGCAAGAATACTGGAAACGCTATCCTTGTTATCAAATCGGTGTAAGTGATTTCAGCAAAGATTGTAAAGAATACAAAGGAGCTAAGAAATGAATATTCGAATTGTTGATGAGTACAGCAAAAATGATAACCTGAACATTTTAAAAGAAGAGTGCGCTGAACTAATTACTGCGGCATCTCATTTGCAGAGAGCGCGCGGCGATGGATACAAAACGCTCAGAACAGATGGAGAAAGCATGAAAGACCTGATGCAGGCGATGGCAGATTGCAAGAACGCCATATTATCCGTTCTTCACAGTGAAAAAATTGGCGTTAATGAACTTGATGAACTGATTAAAGAGGCTGACAAGAAGCAGATGGAACTTTTAGATGTCAGATTGAATAAAAAGCCGGAAAGACGTATATAGTTATGGCAAAAATACGCGATAACTGTATACAAAGTGAATATTTATGAAATATGAGTAAGCATAGGTAAAGAAAGGAAGAGAAAGAAAAGATGAAAACATGGGAAGCACTGAAAGCGGCAGACGAAGGAAAAAAGA
>ERZ1034917.684-NODE-684-length-28616-cov-3.980918_pt1 | contig 28616 bp, 21 predicted proteins | sample MGYA00520605_ERZ1034917 | MGnify/ENA primary metagenome ERZ1034917 (study PRJEB33766, sample SAMN09781784) | gut metagenome | biome: gut microbiome | host: Homo sapiens | place: Madagascar | study: EMG produced TPA metagenomics assembly of the PRJNA485056 data set... | reverse complement strand
TTCGGTGACTTGTGCAATTCATGCGACAGAGTATTTTCGGAGAAATGGAGAAGAGCGCAGCTGTATTTTCTGGTGTTTTTTCCTCTGGATGATTGCTGCAATGACTGCGGTTGTTTCTGTGACAGAACCGACGGATTTCCTCCTGGCATGGGAATTGATGGGGGTAACAAGCTTCGCGTTGGTGATTTTTGACTATAAAGAGCGTGTGGTACTGCGCGCTGGTTGGGTTTATCTGTTGGCATGTCATGCCGGAGCCGCATTTCTGATTTTATTTTTTCTCGGAAGAAGTATGGCATTTGAATGGCCGACTGCTGGAACAGTCTTTGCATTAGCAATGCTGGGATTCGGGTTGAAAGCGGGATTTGTGATATTGCATGTCTGGCTGCCGGAAGCTCATCCAGCGGCACCCTCTCCTGTTTCGGCAGTGATGTCCGGCGCTATGATTAATCTTGGCCTTTATGGCATTCTTCGTTTTGCGTGTGAAGAGGGGATACCTGCGGAAATCACCGGATGGACTTTGCTCCTTATAGGAATGACTGGCGCTCTTTTCGGAATCTTGTTTGCTTTGCCTCAGCGTAATATCAAAACACTTTTAGCCTATTCCAGTATCGAAAATATCGGGATTATTTCTATCGGATTTGGATTGGGATTCGCGGGAATTAACATCTCCAAACAGATGTGTTTTTTTGGGTTTCTGGGGGCTTTTCTGCATCTTTGGAATCATGCGTTGTTAAAGGGAGGGCTGTTTCTTGGGGCAGGTGCAGTTATGAAAGCTTGCCACAGTTTGGAGATGGATCGCATGGGCGGATTAATGCAGCGCATTCCGCGAACGGGGGCACTCTTTGCATTAAATTCCTGTGGAATTTCTGGACTACCTCCCTTGAATGGCTTCCTGGGGGAGCTGTTCCTTTATTTGGCAGCTTTTTCCGGAATCATAAGCCTTGCCGAAAAAGAGCAAATTAAGGTTGTTTTTTTGATTGTGCTGGTGGCAGTTCCGGTAGTCTTATCTTTGACTGGTGGGCTGGCAGTTGCTGTGTTTGCAAAAGTTGTCGGAGCTGTCTTTCTCGGGGAGCCGCGTAGCCTTCAAGCTGCAGAAGCGTCTGAACATAAGCATTCCGCGATGACCTTGGCAACGCTGATCCTTTTTGGGTTGTGTATTGTTTCTGCCGCTTTTTCTGCATTGATGCCCAAGGTATTTGCGCCTGTGATCGCTCATTTTATTTCATGGAGCCCGGAGACTCTGGCTGGCGTAGGTACAGAAGCTTCAGAAATCCTTTTGCGAGTGTCGGTGGTGTATTGTGTTGTAATTGTATTGTTTGGGCTGATCGTACTCTGGAGAATGCGGCAATTGAGGAGGCAGAAGCCGGAAATTCACGGGACATGGGATTGCGCTTTTGCCCTACCTTCTGCACGCATGGAATACACTTGTACGGCATTCAGTCAACCACTTCTTGAGCTGTTCCGGGGCTTTTTCCGGCCTCGGAAAAAAATTGTCCTGCCGAAGGGACTTTTTCCGAATGAGGAAGCAATTGAAATTGATGTGGAAGATGCCGCTGATCGTATGGTCTGGGATCCGCTGTTTGTGTTTCTGGGGAAAGTCGCAGACAAAGTTCATAAACTACAGTCCGGTTATCTGCATTTATATATTTTGATTATGGTGTTAGCTTTGCTCGGAATGTTGATATGGGGGCTGCTTCTACGGGATGACCCGGGCGGGGTGTTTCAGATAATATTGGAAGAGGCAGGTGAGTGATATGGGCGGTGAGCAAATGTATTATTTTATCGGCCTTGCCGCGACGTTTCTGCTTGCTCCATTGCTTTCAGGGATCATCAATCGGGTGAAAGCTTTTTTTGCGGGGCGGCAAGGGCCAGGTATTCTGCAACTCTATTATGATCTCGGAAAATTGTTGCGCAAAGGAACGGTTTACAGTTCAACAACCAGTGGAGTGTTGCAATTGGCGCCGGCAATAACTGCAGCAACGCTTGCTGTAGCAGCACTCTTTCTGCCTTATGGAATGCAGAAGTCCCCGTGCGCATTTCCCGGTGATATCTTGATTTTCTTTTATTTGCTTGGAACGGGACGTTTTGCATTGGTTCTCGGTGCGCTGGACACGGGATCGAGTTTTGAAGGGATGGGAGCAAGCCGGGAAGTGGAATTTTCCGCTTTGTTGGAAGGTGCAGTTTTTGCCGTTGTCTGCTTTCTGGTGCTCAGCACGGGGACTGTCACCATGTCTGAGCTGCTGACTGGTTATTCTTTCTTTGGTGCATGGTCCGCAGGGCCTTCCCTGCTGCTGATTGTCGCGGCGTTTTTCATTGTAGTTTTAGCAGAAAATAGCCGGGTTCCCTTTGACGATCCAGAGACTCATCTGGAATTGACGATGGTTCACGAAGCAATGTTGCTGGATTACAGCGGGCCTGACTTGGCAGTGATGCTCTATTGCTCGGCATTGAAATTGTGGTTGTTGAGCAGTTTCTTTACTTTGCTGATTCTGCCTGAAAGAGTGCTTACGGGGGCGGCGGGCTTTGTTGCCTATCTCGGCGGGGTGTTCCTGACGGCTGCTGCCATTGGCGCTGTGGAGTCAAGTATGGCGCGGTACCGCTTTCTCAAAGTGCCACAAATGTTGATCGGCGCAATGGTGATTGCGTTGGTGGCAATAACATTACTACTGATTTTCGGAGGGAAGTTCTGATGTGCGGGGTTACAGAAATGTTATTGGCCGTTTTTCTGTTGACCGATCTGATGTTGGCTGCGGCAAGTCGACTGCTGCATTGTATCCGTGTTGTCGTGGCTCAAGGAATTTTACTGGGGATTCTGCCGCTGGTGATGTGGGACTTTCAGGTTTCTCCTCCGCATGGGAAAATGATCTTTGTTGCGGTAGTGAATGTAATGGTCAAAGGGGTGGTATTGCCATATCTGCTGAATCGGGCTATGCGCCAGGCTAATGTCCGCAGGGAATTGGAACCATATGTTGGATACGGAATGTCATTGGGGATTGTCTTGTTGCTGATTGCCGGTTCCTTTTATTTTGCCGGGCAATTGGAAATGCCGGAAAGTTCGGTTGCGAAATTTTCGACGCCAGTTGCTTTTACGACAATGTTGACCGGGCTTTTTCTTGTAATTTCCCGCCGAAAGGCCTTGACGCAGGTGATCGGATTTCTAATCTTTGAAAACGGGATTTCCATTTTTGGTACAGGATTGATGTTGGAATATGGATTATTGGTTGAACTGGGAATTCTGCTTGATGTTCTGGTACTGGTTTTTGTGGTTGGAATCGTGCTTTTTCAGATCAATCGGGAATTTGACCACATCGATTCTGACCGGTTGAATGCTCTTGCAGATACTGGAGTGGTGATGGAACAAAACAAGAGAGAAGAGGAGGAATAAAAGCGAATGTTTTCGATTGTTCTGATTGCATTGCCTTTGTTGCTTGCTGGAATCGCATGGAGGATACGGCAGGAAAAAGCTTTGTATCTTCTGTTAATAGGGGGAATGCTTTGCAATAGTATCTTGACAGGGTATGCACTGCTGCATCGAGAGCAAAGTTGTTTTCAATGGGAAGGTGCGCGCCTGCTTTATATGGATGAAATGGGGGCAGTTCTTATTGGGATAACTGCATTGCTGTTTCTCTTAGCAGCGATATATATGATATCCTGGATGCCACTGATGCGTAAAAATGAAAAGCCGCAGGGAGAAATGCAGCTTCATTGCATTGTCACGTTGCTTTTTGCATTGCTGGGAACGATGACACTGGTTTTTCTGGCCTATAATTTCGGCTTGCTCTGGGTTGCCGTAGAAGCTACGACATTGGCCAGTGCGCCTCTGATCCTGATGCGACGAAGCCGTGCATCCCTGGAAGCCATGTGGAAGTACATTTTAATCTGTTCCGTTGGGATTGGCCTGGCGCTTTTCGGGACAATGCTGGCTGCCAGTGCATTGCCGATAGAGATTGGAGAAAAGGGCGGTTTGTTTTTTGATACGATGAAGAATGCCTCAAATTCTTTACATCCAGGCTGGTTCAAAGCTGCATTTATTTTTGTTCTGGCGGGATATGGCACCAAGCTCGGCCTCGCTCCATTTCATACCTGGCTGCCGGATACATACAGTCAGTCGACTGCTCCCATTGCTGCACTTTTGGCGGGAGGACTGGTCAACTGCTCTTTCCTTGCTGTTTACCGCTTCTGGAATATTGTGCCGCCACAACTCACAGCGTTCTGTAAGGAATTGCTGATTGTGTTGGGGGTGCTTTCGTTGTTTGTCGCTGCTTTTTTTATGATTCGACAGAATGAATACCACCGCCTGTTTGCTTATTCCAGTATTGAACATATGGGATTGGCGGTTCTGATGTTGGCAGTCGGAATGCCGGAGCTGACACAGATTCATTTGGCTGGACATGCGTTGTGCAAAATGTTACTGTTTTTGATGGCAGGAAATATTCTGATGGGATATCAAACTCGTTCGGTGACTGGCGTTACGGCAATGTTTGAAACAATGCCTCGCAATGCCGTTTTATTGTTGATTGGACTTTTCTGTATTTGCGGAACGCCGCCTTCTCCACTTTTTTTGACAGAATTTCTGCTGGTCTCCGGATGTCCTTTTGCTCTCGGGTTGACGATATTGCTTTTGCTCTTTGCTGTTTTCGGCGGCATGTCTTATTCTGTATTATGTATGACAATGGGGACTGGTAGCCGTCCTTTAAGTCAAGAATGTTTGCGAGATGGGGAATCTCTGGTAAAAATTCCAATACTGTTAACAATGTTGATTGTTGGATATGGACTTTTCCTGCTTTTAGGGCAGTCTGTTGTATTGGGGAGAGGGTAACGATGACGAAGATGACTTTTGAACCTTTGCAATTGCGTAATGGAGAAGCGGCAAGGATTGGGCGGATTCCCCAGGTATCATTCGAGGAGTTTCGGCGGTGGGCAATTAATTCCATCTCGTTGGGAGGCAGACGTATCGCTTCTTTGTTTGCCATGCCGGAAAAGGACGGACGGTTTCCTCTGTTTCTTGTGTTGGCAGACGGGAAGCAGGGGATTTTTGAAGTCGTGAAAACGTTGGTGGGACGTCGTTACCCGGCATTGTCAGCCGAGTGTCCGGCATATCACTGGTTTGAACGGGAAATCGCGGAATCGTTTGCAATTATTCCGGAGCAGCATCCATGGTGTAAACCAATCCGGTTCCATCGGTCGGAAACAGCCGGAATGGATGTTTGGGGGCGGCACGATCGTGAAATTCTTCCCGGAGTGACGGAATACTTTACGATGGCTGGAGATGCCGCCCACGAAGTTGCTGTCGGGCCAGTACACGCCGGCGTTATTGAACCGGGACATTTCCGGTTTCAGTGTATGGGGGAAGATGTTTACTCTCTGGAAATTTCTCTTGGGTATCAGCACCGCGGGATTGAAAAACTGATGCGCGGTATGCCGGGAATCAAATCGTTGCATTATGTTGAGACTGCTGCCGGTGATTCTTCTGTGGCCAATGCGACGAATTATTCTCGGATTGTTGAGGCATTATGCCCACGATTAACCTCAAATTTTGCGGCAGAACGTGTACGGGGGATTGCTCTGGAGCTGGAACGCATTGCTAACCACGTTGGAGATCTTGGTGCTCTTGCCGGTGATGTGGCATTTCTGCCGACAGCGTCTTTTTGCGGCAGGATCCGAGGGGAATATCTCAATATGACTGCCGAAATTGCGGGAAATCGCTTTGGAAGAGGGATCGTAGTACCAGGGGGAGTGAAAAAGACCCTTGACCCGGTGCGTGCTCAAAAACTGATTCACTGGATTGAGCGGGTGTATCCGGATTTACGTAATGCTCTTGCATTGATGTTTGATTCTCCAACAGTGCTTGACCGCCTGGAAAATACCGGTTGCGTTTCTCAAGAAGACGCCCGAGCAATTGGAATGGTTGGGGTTGCCGCCCGAGCCAGCGGGTTGTGCCGAGATAGCCGTCACAGCTTTCCTGTGGGAATTTATCGGCAAAGTGTACCGGAGCGGGCAGATTGCGGGCAGGGAGATGTTTTTGCCAGAGCGGAAGTCCGCCGCCGGGAAATCATTGCTTCTCATGAGTGGTTGTTGACGCAGTTGCATACGATTGTTGAGTCCAATCCAGAGGTGAGAACAGGGGAGAAGATCGTTTTAGAACCGGATTCAATTGCTGTTTCAGTGACAGAGGCGTGGCGTGGAGAATGTGTTCATGTCGCGCTGACAGGAAAAAATGGTGAATTTCTGACTTACAAGATCATCGATCCGTCATTTCACAATTGGTATGGTCTGGCGTTAGCTCTCCGTGGAGAACAGATTTCAAATTTTCCGATTTGTAATAAGAGTTTTAATCTGTCATATTGCGGACATGACCTGTAAAGCGCAAGGAGAATCGTAATGCTGAAAGCTCTTTATGCCCGATTGCGTCAAGGCTATCGAACGGGAAAATTTCCCGATGTTGAGCCAAGTTTACCGGATCGTTTTTCCGGCCTGCCTCAATGGGATGTTACGGTATGTGATGAAGCATGCCATATTTGTGCTGACCATTGCCCGACAGGAGCAATTACCCGGCAGAATGGGAACTTTTCGCTTGATACTGGACGCTGCATTTTCTGCAATGAATGTGCGAATGTATGTCCGGTAAAGGCGTTGACTTTTTCTCGTGAATACCGGCTTGCTGCGATGCATCGGAAAAATTTAATTGTTGATGGCTCTATCCGTCCGATTGATTTTGACGCCGATCCTGAATTGCGTAAGTATTGCGGAAAATCCCTGAAAATCCGGCAGGTTTCCGCTGGCGGTTGTGCTGCCTGTGAATTGGATTTTAATGTGTTAAATACGTTGGCTTGGGATATGGGGCGTTTCGGGATTCAAGTCGTGGCGTCTCCCCGCCACGCAGACTGTCTGCTGGTGACTGGCCCGGTCAGTAAAAACATGATATTGGCTTTGCAGAAAACCTACGAAGCGATGCCGAAGCCTGCCTGGGTTATTGCTTGCGGCACCTGTGCGATTTCCGGCGGATTATACGCAGATTCACCGGAAACAGCAAATGGCGTGGAAGATTTTTTCAAAGTCGATTTATACGTTCCCGGTTGTCCGCCGCATCCTGCAACTCTTCTGGAAGCATTGATTCGGTTGATGGGGCGCCGCCGATAAGGCGGACATCGTATGCCCAATGCAACAAAGCCTGCCTTTGACGCAGCCTTTCCGGATGAAGGCGGAGCTGTGCCAGATGCCGGCGAATTGCCTTCCATCTGGCAATCTGGCGGGCATCATCGGCCATTCTTCTCCCTGAGTAATAGCGGGCATACCATTGGAACCATCCTCGCGGATCATCGGGATGGATCCAGCCTTTTGCCCTCCATACAGACAAAGGTTGCGAGGCGTTGATTTTATAATAGTTCAATGTTGGGTCATGCCGTTCATGGCAGAGTTTTGCGCCTTCAAACCATTCGTCGGGAAATTCGTCACGGCAGTCAGTCATGTATTTTCCGCCGAAAACACCGAGGCGCAGCATTTCTGCTGGAGTTAATTCCGGAGCGAAATCTTCAGCAAAATGCTCTCCCTCCGGTTCTGTACGCCAGTAACGGTAATTTTGCTGCATCAGATCGTTGACGATAACCAGAGTTTTCATTGTATCGTGTCCTGCGGTATCTGTTGAGGAAATTCCAGCTTTTCAATTGGAAAATCCCTGGTTTTCAGGATGTTTTTGTACAATTCGAGAGTCTCTGGCTGCAACAGGGGCGTGCGGGACAGGATCCAGACATATTCCGTTGTCGCTCCAACCACAAGGGCACTGCTGTAGTCATCTGCGATTGCAATGACTTTGTAGTCACTCCAGAATGGACGGAAAAAACTAACCCTGAACCAGCCTTCATCGGGGGATTCCTTAATTTTTCCGATTGCTTTGGCTGAGACGGTTTTTCCCGCTTTGATTCCGCTGTTAATGATATCAAAATTTCCATCTTCCCTCAGTGTATACTGGGCTTTGGCCTGATAGATATCCTTTTCAAAATAATGAGTAATGCGGGCGATCTCATACCATTCCCCCATGAACGCTTTGACATTGAACGGGGTTACTGGCGGAATATCCTGGGTACTGCCAGTATTACAGCCGGTTAAAAACAGAAAAGCGGCACCAAGGCCGCTAAGAAAAAATTTTTTCATCGCTTCCTCCTTTTTTCTTCCTCGTTAAAGAAAAGTACTAGGGAAGCGATGAAAATACAAGTCAAAGATCAGGGTTTTTTTACCCAAATATCTGTTTCAATCAGAGTTAGAGTTCCACCGTTGCGTTCCGGCCAGGCAATGCGGACAAAACGTCCCGTCCCGGACAGATCTAACGTTCGTTCCAGAACTGTATAAGTGTCTCCGGTTCCAGAAGCCAGGGATCCTTGCTCAGTAAACGATTTTCCATCATTGGAAGTTGAGACCGTTGCTCCGGGGAAATTCCCGTTAAAATAGAAGCGCATTCCAGCCAGATCAAAGGATTTGCCCAAGTCAATCGTGATTGCATTTGCGCTGGTTTCTTCTTGGCCGAATCGGACGACCCAGTTTTCTTCTGCTTTTGCATTGGGATCGGTAAAGTACCCTGAACCGTCGACAGCAAGTTGTTTCCAGTTGCCGCGATTGGTCAGTTTTCCGGTGCTAAATGGGACGGTTCCGTCTTCTCCAACGGCATCCGGGATCATCTGAGGAGCAACGTCATAACGGTATGACCCATCAGCGTTTGGCAGGTTCATCCAGCTTTCCTGCTGGTTACGGATCATCTGGTAGCCGTTGCCAGTTGCGGCAAGATAGTTGTGCCAGATTTTTTCAGAAGGCTCTTCCCGTGGAAACGTAAATCGCCAGATGGGATCATCGAGAGGGATGTCCCGTTCTGCAAGGAAGTTCCGCCAGTATTTGACCCATTCCACACTGTCAACAGAGAAGTCGGTGGCTGCTTCAAATCCGCAGAAAATTACTTTTCCTTCGCCAACAGAATGTTCGATCATTGCCGGTTGTCCATTCGGGTAAGTCGCCAGAATTGTGGTATTATCCGGATCAAGTAGTTCCAAAGCAAACGCATAGCTGCCGGGATTGAAGAGGCTGGTTCCGTCAGCCAGAACAATAGTTTCCGGTTTCGGGAGCAGTTCGACTGTTTTAACACCCAGAAGTTTTTCCCGCCAGTTTGTCAAGTCCTCTCCATCGATTCGGAATTGAAAAGCGTCGCGGTCGGGTACCAGGAGAGTGCCGCCCCGGCTGAGAAAACGCTCTATGGCATGGATTGTTTCTTCAGAAAGGAACTTCTGATCCGGCAGGACAACCAGCGAAAATTTATCCCAGCGGGAATTATCACGGTCAATTCGGAAGTCGTCCGTGATAGTCGGATAGCTCCTGCTGCGCGGACCGAGAAGGCTGTACCAGGCAAATGGTTTCGAAGAGGCATTGCGCCCATTAGCCATTGCTGTATAACTGCCGTAATGAATGGCTATTTTGGGATCTTCCGGGAGTTTAAGTTTGTTCATTCGCTGAGCACGGTCGCAAATTGACAGAAACGCTTCCCATTTCTCCGGGTCGGAAATCTTCGGGTGATTGAGTTCACGGTCAAACCATTCAACTGCCCCGGCGAAAACTCCACTGCCACCTGCCTGGAAAATCTGATCCATCCATTCATACAACGCCTCAATTTTGGGCGGAGACGGATATTTTATGAATTGCAAATAGGGGTAAACTGGTTTTCCGGTCAAATCGTGGTAGAATTTGGTCAAATAGCTGGAAGTGAACCGGAATACTCCACGGCGATAATGCAGTGTTTGTCCCGGCTGGATATCGGAAGCCTGTGCCATTCGTTCCCAGTCTAATGGCGTTGCAGAAGACCATTCATCCGTGCCTACAATGATTGCCTTGGGATTGGCACGAAGAATTTCTCGCCGCCAATCCAGCAAAGTGGCGATACTCTGGTCGGCCTGGCAGCGAAGGTAAGCAATTTTTTTGAATGGATCGGGATCATCGTCGGATGCGGGTAGACCATATTTTCCGAACCCGAAACGTTCTTTAACGATCGGATCCAGCGTTTTCCAGTAATCATCAGTCCGTTTTTCTTCTGTCGGAATGTAGGTGAGAATCCGATACCATTCGTCGGCAAGAAACACGAAGAGCGGTTGATCCGGATCGACACCTTCCATCGGCGTTTCCCGAATGGTTTTCTTCACAACTTCTGAATAGATGGGGTCATTGTAATTTGCCATTCCATTGGTCGCTTCGACAGCTCCTTGTTCCAGAGCAAGGGAATAACAGATGGAAACCGGGTAAAAGAGCGCTGGCGTCTTATGTTTTAAGGTTAATTCCGGGTAAGGTTTATGAAGTCCATGCTGGAATGGCGCAAGATTGTGTTTTGCTGATTCTTCGATTTCCGACTCGATGGAGTAGGGGATTCCGAGCATTTTCGCCGTAGAGGCGTAGAGCGCTTTTTGCATGGAATATGTCCAGTAGGGATAAGCCAATGGCTTTTCTGGGGCTGAATCGGGAATCATGACTTCTTCGTAAAGCGGTTTATTGTCCGGATAAAGAACACTGAAATCCAAAGGCATTATGGAATCATCAGCAATGAGTTCAACATTGTCAATCCAGCATTTGACTCCCGGTTTAAAATAAAAATCGATTCCGGCAAGGAACGCATCAGAAGGAGTGGTAAACTCTAATTCCACTTCTACCCAGACGTTAGCTGTGCCGGGAAGTGTCTGGGTTCCGTAATCCCCGAGAGAACGGCGCTCTTCGTCACGAAGGTAGAAGAAGAGCATCAGGGTATCTCCAGTAAGTTTTTCCGTAAAATAAGAGAACTTGAGCCGATATCCTGTATTGGGCTTAACTTTTACTTCTTTGGTCAACCACACTGGAGTTGTGGTACGCTCGACAAAAAGGCTGCTTTTGCCTTCACTGGCAAAAGTTTCATCTATTGTCAGTGTTTCATCCGCAGCAGCGGTTCCTTCAACTGATTGATTCCAGTGTGTCAGGCCGTCTTCAAACGAACCGTTGAGCAGTTGCTCTTCAACCGCTATGCCAGCCGAAGGCAACAGGCCTGCGAGGGATAGGCAGCAGGCAAATGAAAGTGCGTGTTTCATAGAGTGAGTTCCTTCTTTTCCTTATTTTTTCTATCCATCTGAATATGAGAGATTTTAAGACAAATAAATAAAAAAACTTCCGGGAAAATCGTCCGGAAGTTTTTGATATTGATAGAATTAATCAGTCGTTAATCCGCGCAGTCTGGCAATGCGTTTGGCGATCGGCGGGTGGGTACTGAAAAGAGAGTCTGCTCCGCCGCGCAGGCCTAAATTCGGGTTGACAATATACATGTTTTCCGTGGCATTGCTGACTTTCATCGGCGAACGGTCACCGGCAAGAATTTCCAAAGCCTGTGCCAGGCCTTCCGGATTCCGCGTAAATTCCACAGCAGAGGAATCCGCCAGATATTCCCGTTGACGGCTGACCGCCATTTGAATCAAAGCCGTCAGGATTGGAGCCAGAATCGCCAAAATTATCCCGATAACCAGAAAAATCAACTGCGCACCGCCTTCATTACGATTGTTACTGCGCCGTCTTCCGCCGGATAACCATAGCGACCGCAGAAAAATTTCGCTTATCATAACGATTCCGCCCGCTAAAATTGCCAACATTAGAGAAAAACGGATGTCGAAATTCCGGATATGCCCGATTTCATGCGCCATAACTCCCTGCAATTGTTCACGGTTGAGTTTTTCCAGCAACCCGGTGGTAATAGCAACGGCCGCTTTATCTGGCGACATACCCGTGGCAAAGGCGTTGGGAGCATCTTCCTCAATAATGTACACCTTCGGCATCGGGATGCCGGCGGCAAGAGAAAGTTCTTCAACCACGTTGAAAAGCTGAGGTGCATCCTCTTTTTCAATCTGGTGTGCTCCGCTGAAGGCGAGAATTGCGCTTGCTCCGGAAAGAGAGGCGACCAGAAGGATAATTACTCCTACAGCAAAAGCGATGAGTATACCGCTTTGCAACTCTCCGGTAAGTGCAATTCCCAAGCTTGCTCCGATTGCCAGAAGCAGAATCATCATGACGATTGCCAACAAAACACTGTTGCGTTTATTGGCTGCGATTTGCGTTTGAAAAGTTTCTACTGCTGCCATATTCAGAACTGGATTTTCGGGACTTGACGTTCAGTGGCGTCAGTAATCTGCCACAGTTCAGAGGTACGGAAGTTGAAAATGTTGGCAATGATATTTTTCGGGAAAAGTGCTATTGCGGTATTGTAATTTGTTGCCGTGTCATTATAATGCTGACGAGCAAACGAAATCTTATTTTCCGTTGAAGTCAACTCTTCCTGCAATGCCAGAAAATTTGTATTGGCTTTCAGATCCGGATAGGCTTCCATCTGCACCATCAAGCCCTTTAATGCGCCGGTAAGTTGATTTTCTGCAGCAATTTTTGCCCCGGTGTCACCACTGGGAACCTGCATCGCCGCAGAACGGTATTCGGTAACTTTTTCCATCACTCCAGCTTCGTGTTTCGCATAACCTTTGACTGTTTCCAGCAGATTGGGAATCAGGTCATAGCGTCGCTTAAGCTGAACGTCAATTTGTGACCAGGCGTTTTCAACCATCTTTTTGGCCGCAACCAGGGAGTTGTACATAGCGGCAATAATCACAATTACAAGTACGACAACACCGAGAATAACCAAAAGGGGAATCAACATTTTTTTCTCCTTGCTTAAGTTATGAAAAGTAGTTTGATAATGTCGGTACGATAGACCACTATACGATACTTCAGGTTCGTGGGAATGCAAGAAGATTTTCTACAATTTTTGCGGATGAGCAATTTGCTTTGAATCCATCTCTCTTCTGGATCGGAAGATAAGTGCTTTGAATACGCTGCGCCAATTGCAGTTGTATTGAATGTTTTAACACCAGACAGGCCGAAAAATACTATCATGCACTGTCGTAACATTGTTTTCAAACATCCTTTCAAGATCTTCCGAACTGCAATTCTGTTTTAGACGACAGTGACTGTCAGTAGTTCCTTTTCTTTTTTTTGCGGAACGTTTTCCGGATTGCAGCAAGCCAGCGAGGAGATAATACCAGAAATACGGATAGCAAACCTGCCGGAGCAAGCAGAAAGATCTTTGGCCCGAAATAGGGTAGCAGCACAGCTCCCAGTATCGCGCCGACAATAAAACACCCGATTACCAGGAAATAGTGCAATGCTTTATGAAATTCGCTCGTATCTTTTTCCCGCACGGATACGAACAAGGCAGCCGTGCCGCTGCGCAAGTTTCCCGTACACATTGTTGAAGCAAACGGAAGTCCTCGGACTTTGCGGAACGTTTGTACCTGCAGGGCGCAGACAAAGGTAATCACTGCATTAGCAATAAAGTCCCATTCTCCAAACGGCAGAAAGGAGATTGGCAGCAGACATAGTGCTTCAATCAGAATAATTGTCTGGTGCCAGGTAACGCTGCGCAACATGGTAAATTTCCAATGAATCAATTCGGCAGTAAAAATTCCCAGTGCGTAAAAGAAGATTGCCAGAAAATACTTTGCACTATGGTGCCAGTCTCTGGTTGCCAGAGAAAATCCAAACAGTACCATATTGCCTGTCACTGCGTTGGCAAAGACTTTTCCTCGGTACAAATAAGAGTAAATATCCAGAAACCCACCGATTATACTTAACGCACAGGTTGCTGTTAATCGCTCAGAGTGGGGGTGCGGCTCTGGATTATGCCAATGCGAGAAATGAGAAGGAATGTTGGGTTTTAATCGCATAGGAAACTCGTTCGTTGGAAAATTTTTTGAGTTATTACTATACAATGTTGGCACTTTGTTTTCAAATCGGTCATCTTATGCAGAAAAAAAGAAAACGCCATTAGGAGTTTTCCTATGGCGTTTTCTTTTACATCGGATTGCAGAAGAACGTTTATTTTCCGAGTTTTGCCGCAATCAGTTTTGCCGCCTTTGCCCCGGACATCAGCATCCCGCCGAAGATCGGCCCCATCCGATAACCTCCGTTGACATTGTTGGCGCTCATCCCGCAGGCAAAAAGCCCGTCGAAATATTCCTGGGTATTTTCCACTGTTGATGCTTCCCCTGAATCGACCCACATGGGACGTTCGCCAAGGATCTTTCCGGTTTCCGTATTCAAACGGATTCCCGCTTTTTCGGTTGCCAGTTTCATGATTTCACTCGGATGCCCGGTTCCATCAAGAACAACGTCAGAGAGAACTGTTAAGGGATCGACGTGCATCCCCAGGCGTTCAACTGGCGTCCAGTTAATGACAAGCCCACCGATTTTTCCTTCTTTGAAGACAATGTCTTCGACACTCATGGCATTGAAAATTTTTGCTCCCGCCTGAATTGCTCCAAAAATCAAGCCGGAAGCCATTTCCACAGAATCAAGTGTATAGTAACCTGGCGCATCCGGAATTTCCACATAACGAATCCCGAATTCATCCAGAATTGGAGTGGCATCGCTCTGGACGACAACTTCGTTAAACAGCATCCCGCCGCCCCAAGTCCCGCCGCCGGGAGCAAGTTTGCGTTCAAAAACAGCAACGGAAAGGCCGGTTTTGCTCAGATAACGTGCTGCCACCATTGCGGATGGCCCACCGCCGACGATTGCGACGTCGACTTTGAGAGAATTTTCCAGTTTATTGGCGAAAGTGTGTACAATCGCACGCGAAATCACATTTTCAATCGACATGACAGAAACTCCTGGCTGATGATATGACAAAACGCGGTCAAAGGTTTGACCGCGCGTAAAATCCGTTCAAATAATATTGCTCAAATCCCCGAAAATTCAAGGTTATGGGATGAATTCTTTGTCGGAAAGAAAGTGACTGCGCTCCACTGCGGCCCAAAACGCCGCAGCGTGCGCAGTCTATATGGAATAGCCGCCTTTCGTAAGGCGACTGAAGAGGGCTTTTATCCAAAGATACTATACCCTACCTTATGGTTTATTCAAGTTCAAGCCGGAGAACTGTAAATTTTTCCGGGGAAAGAAATTGACATGCCGTTTGCTGAAAAGTTGTTTCTGTTTGTTGCCCTGACGGGTAATCAAGGCGCTCTGCATGTTTGACCGGTGCGGGACAATGCAGTTCCAGTGCTACCGGTGGAGCCCAGACAACCGTTGATGGTTTAGGAACAATCGTACCTTCCGGAAGTTCTCCGCCCAAAGAATTCATCATAGTCAGGATGAAATGTTTACCATCCGGTTCTTCATACAGGTCGAAGCAGGGCAGAAATCCGCCATCCGGGCGGACAAGGCGGAATTCCGGGTGTGCCAGCTCCGCGGCAAGACCTGCATAAGTTGCAGCTATTTCTGGTTTCGGCCGTGCATGGAAGATTTCACCGGCGTTGACAAAGGTCTGTTCCAACTCAGTTGGAATCAAATTTTCAAGAATTAAAACCCTGCCTTTGTGGAATCTGTGGGCCAGTACTGTGAAGTTGCCGAACTTTTCCCGTTTTGCCGTTGTTGGATGAAAATTCCCGTTGCGGTAATTTTTGCCGTTCATTTCCCAGTCAAAAATTCCTCCACATAACTCTTCCACCTGTTTTGCCAAGCCCGGATCGGGATTTCCCAGAGGATCCATTAAGCCCAAAGCCCCATTAATCAGAAGAGTTCCGCCATTTTGAACATACTTTACCAGAGAAGCCAGATCACACGGTTCAATTGCAAACACGTTGGGCATGATCAGGAGGCACGGCAGTGGACGTCCGTCATTGAGAGTCGCCTGTTGCACGGCCCGGTACTCGTACCCAGAGTCTTTGATTGCTTCACACCAGGCATTAAAAGGGTGAAGATGGGAGTCTTCCCATGCCGGGTCAATATCCCGGCTGTCGGCGGAAAGAAAGACACCGATTTCTGCTGCGGTTGTGCCCCAACGGCCTTTGGGCAGGTAGTTTTTTTCAAACTGGTAATAATCCCGGTCAGGCTGCTCCGGGGCCATCCCGGTAAGACGGACGCGGCAGAGGCAAAAATCCAGTCCGGCGGTTTTGGCAAAGGCCCACATCGCGTTTTCTTCCTGATAGTCGATCTCGTTGCGGCGGTCATCTGTATCTGCAAATGGCAGCATCATGACGGATGTTTCCCGCATTGCCGGGCTTTCGCAGAGCTCGCGGTAAATTGCTGCGGCAACCGAAATTCTGCGGATACTGTAAAAGTCTGCCGGTTGATAAAGTTCCCAGCAGATGGAGTCTCCTAACAGGGTATAAAGTTCCGGATAGATCCCGGAAATCTGGCTGGGCCAAGGCGATCCCGGGTCATTGGCGACGTACGGAAAGAAAAGATTAGGAAATTCTTTGTGGATCCGCCGGTAAAGGTCAATATGAAATTCGGTCATCCACTTTTTTCGCACCAAGTGCCATTGCCGCCATGCAGGAGTTCCTTTTTGTTGTGCTGCAACGTAAAGCTCTCCCAGATCCCCATGATATTCTTTTTGGTATTTTTCCCGGCAGACAGCACAGGAGCAGCCTCCATAGAAGCTGGCATCGTCGCTCATAATGCCGTCAAATGGGACACGTTTCAACATGGATTTCAGGATACTCCAATAGTATTCCCGGAATTCCTGGTTATTCGGGCAGAAAGTACGCGTAGCATAGCCATCCTGCAGACGGACAATGCTTTTTCCGTCATCAGCACAACCGAGTTGAAGCATTGGTTCCCATTCCGGCAAGACCCGTTCCGGTTTTAAAAAGGTATTGGAGTGGTGGAGAATGACTTTGATTCCCCGCTGATGGCAAATGTTTACCAGTCGTTCGCAGCAATCCATGAAATCATCGAAGAGCGGACGGTTGACGCTGTCAAAGAGATAGTGCAAATCATAGTCGCCGCCACCAATGATGATACAGTTTACCGCATTGGCTGCAAATTTATCAACATATTCAATAATTTCCTGATCAGACAATGCGGGATTGACAGCCCAGAAGGAACAACGATCCGAAACAAATCGGTTTTCTGTCGGAAAGGGGCCGGAGTCAAGGCCGGCGTCGGCTAATGTTTTGCGCGATTCATTACGATAAGTCATCAGCACTTGTTTCCTTAAAAAGTAATTTTAAGAACCCCGAATTTTTCCGGCATGGGAATTTGCACAGCGTTTCCCATGACATCCAATTCTGTGACGGCATCGTCGGGGTAATTCAGCATTTCTGCTTTCACAATAGCTTGCGGCATTGTCAATGTCAAGGGCTTTGACGCAGGCCATGAAACTTTTGAAGGAATCGGGATCGGTGTACCTTCCGCCAGTTCATCTGATCCTGAGGTATTGACAATGGGAATAAAAATGACATTGTCTTCATCCTTAGAGTTATAGATTCCAAAAAATGGAAGTTTTCCATCAGCTGTTTTCAGTTCAACCGCATGTGGGGAAAGAATTTTGGCAAGCTGTGCCATTTTTTCTGCACTTGCCGGATTGCCATTGTGGTGAAATTCAGACCCATTTGCCATATATTTCTGTGCAACGGCCGCGTCGGGAATTTCCGGAATTACCAGGACCGTTCCCGATCCCAAATGGTTGCAGAACGTATTGCCGAATGGACTTTGCGGATATGGTTCTGCCTGCTCTGCCACAAAAGGAAGTGCTCCGCTAATGGGGGATGCTGTTGGTTCCTGCTGGGAAAGTTTTCCGCCGAGCAGAGAGTTCAGCTGGGGATTGTCCGGATTGCGGAGAACTCCAGTTTCATCTACGGTGCCAAAGAGGCCATGAATAACCAGAGTACCGCCTTGGGAAACATATTCAGTCAATTGGGCAATCGCATGATCGGAAAGTGCGAAAGCGTTGGGGACAATTAACACTGCAGGGAGCTTCTGAGCCTTTTGCGCTTCGTTGCTTAAGTTTAACTCGGAGATGGCACGGTATTCCAGACCATGATTTTTCAGGCTTTGCGCCCAACCCTGAAACGCCGGGAGGTGAGTACTTTCCCATGCCGGATCGATATCCCGGCTCGCTGCGGAAAAGAGAATGCCGATATTGGAGTGCGTGTTGCCGTAATCGAACCATTCCGGATGATTTTTTTCGTAATTGAAAAAGAAACGTTCAGGGTCTCCGGTAACCATTCCAGTCAGAAAAACACGCGCCAGACAGAAATCTAAATTGACAGTCTTGGCCAGAGCCCACATGAAGAGTTCTTCTGCCGGGTCGGTAACATCCCGTTTGTCCGCCTGATCGGCAAACGGCATCATTAAAACCTTTTCTACTCGTACGGTAGGAAGTTCGCACAATGCGCGATAATAGGATGCTGACGTGGCAATTGGCCGATAACTGGCGAAGTCAGAAGGATTGTAAATTTCCCAGAGAATAACATCTCCATACAGTGCATAAAGTTCTGCATATAGCCCCGTTGTCTGGCTCGGCCAGGCGGAAAGAGGGTCGTTTGCCAGAAGAAAAGTAAAAATACCGGGGCGTTCAGCCGCCAGTCGGGCATGGAAATCATCGTAAAAATCCGTCATCCATTGCCGGCGTATGGCGTGCCATTTCCGCCACTCAGTCGATCCAGTTTTCTGGGCGGCAACGAAGGCATTCCCAATGTCTCCCTCAAATTCAGCTTTGAACTTTTCCGTACAGACATCGCAGGAGCATCCGCCGTAAAGATTGGCGTCATCACTCATTACCCCGTTGAATTTTCCTTCGTCAAGCATTCCCGACAGGATCGACCAGTATAGATCACGAAAGTCTTTGTTATTCGGGCAGAAAACACGGGTGGAATAGAGATCTTGCAGAACGACTATACTTTTGCCTTCGGGAGAAAATCCACGTTGGAGCATGGGCTCATATTTTTCTGACAAATTTGGGCTGAGCAGACAATTGGAATGGTGTTCGATTACGGAAATTCCTTTGGCATTGCAGCGTTCGGTAAGGATTTTTGCTGCATTCATGTAGGCTTCTAATTCAGGCGTGCCAACTGAATTGAACAAGTAATGATGATTCCCGCCGCCAATAACGACTGCTCCAACTCCTTCTGCCGCCCATTGATCGACTTGTGCTGCCAGTTCTTCCGGTGAAAGTTCCGGTTTGACAAGGTGAAATGTTGCACGGTCAATCCCTGCCGGTAGAGGTGTCGTTTGCGGATCAGGGGCACTTTGAATTGTTCCTGAAAACATAACCATGGCGGTAGCAAGCAGTACAATCTTGGGGAACAGCATACAAAACCTCCTTATAACAATCGTTTGTTTTTTTCTGGAGCAATATAGCATGGCAAAGCGGAAAACCAAACCGGATAATATGGATTTTCCGAGGAAGTTTGAAAAATCAGCAGTATTCGATTGGGTAGGGCGGTAAAGATGCCAGAAAAAGTCTTCCGTAGCGTTTGGTAACGATACGAGGATCAAGGACGACGACAATGCCGCTGTCAGTACGGCTGCGGATCAATCTGCCGACGCCCTGCCGGAATTTCAGAACCGCTTCTGGAAGACTGTAGTTTAGAAAATCACTTTGCCCCTGTTGTTTCAATACTTCACCCCGTGCGGCAATCAGGGGATGCGTCGGTACCGGGAAGGGCAGTTTGGCAATGATGACGTTGGATAACGCATTCCCTGGGACGTCTACGCCCGTCCAAAAGCTGTCTGTTCCGAAAATGACGGAATCGACGTCATTCTTAAATTCTCTGAGCATGGCGGAGCGGGAAAGATCACCACCCTGAACCAGTAGGCGAATGCCTTCTTCAGTAAAAAAACTTTGCAATGATTCTGCACACTGTTTGAGCTGAGTATAACTGGTGAACAGGACAAATGCTTTACCGTGAGTACGCCGGAGAAAGCGGGGAATTTCCCGTTTTAAGGCTTCAGCATATTCGGAGAGATCTGCCGGGTCAGGCATTTTTCGCGGGATGCACAGTGTTACCTGGTCAGGGTGGAAAGGGGAATCCAGCTGCATCGTTTCTCCCCCGGAAAAACCAATGCGTCCGGTAAAGTATTTGAAGTCATTGTCGACAGTCAATGTCGCACTGCTCAGGATTACCGGCATTGTGCCACTGAAGAGATAGTCTTTCAGCAGTTGTCCAACGTTGAGCGGAGCTGCTTGCAGGAGAACATCGTCTTTGGTTCGCTCAATCCAATAGACATAGTCCGGTATGGACATCTGGAGGAATGCAGATAGCGTATTCAGGCATTCATCACACCAGAGCAATCTGCCGGAAAGTTCAGTTTTGTAATTCTTGTCTTCCTGAAGATCGATGTAAGCGGCGAGATCCTGCCGGAATTTGGACAGCAGTGGAGAAATATTGTCTGGAACCGGATCCGGTTCGCGAATGCGCAGGATTGTCTCATAGGGATCGTTGAATTTTTCAGCGACCATGCCGAAAAAGAGTTTGACTTTATTACGGATTTCTGTAATTTGCCGGCGCAGTTCCAAGGCTTCTTCTCCTCCTTTTAAAAGTAGGCCTCTTGCGATGTCCGGATTGAATAAACGATTGAAAAAGCCGTTCATCCCGTTTTGAGAAATGCCCATTCCCAGATGTTCCGCAGCATTATTTTCCAAAGTATGTGCTTCATCGATCACCACGGCACTATAATTGGGAAGCAAACTTCCATCACTGACTTGTCGGATTTTCAGATCCGTTAAAAAGAGGGCATGATTCGCGATAATAATGTCTGCTTCCTCCCATTCCAGCCGGGCTTTCCAGTAAAAGCAGCGTCGATAGAATGCACAACGAGGGCCCAGGCAGTTTCCGCCTTCACTGCAAACATATCCCCAGGCCGAAGGATGAATCCGGGTTTGCAGAGAATCACGGTTGCCATCCGGGGTCTGTTCCGCCCAGTTCCGCAGCCGTTCAATATCCAACCCGATCGATGGCGCTGGTAAAATTTTATCTTTCTGGTCTCCGGAAAGCAGAGACAGGCGGCGCAGACAAAGGTAATTCCCGCGGCCTTTTGCCAGCGCGGCTTTGAACTCCAGTCCCGTTATTTTTTGAATCAGCGGAATGTCTTTTTCGATCAACTGTTCCTGAAGGTTAATTGTTTCTGTCGAAATCAATACTGGATGTTCTGCCTGTTGAGCATAGAGGATTCCGGCGATCAGGTAGGCAAAACTTTTACCGATTCCGGTTGGTGCTTCCACACAGAGGTTCGTGTTGTTTCCCAAAGCTTCAGCGATTTTTTCTGCCATAGCAACCTGTGATGGCCGCGGTTCATAATCTCGCCCGCCAAAGCAGGAAGCTGTTCGCAATGGACCATCCGGGGCAAAAAATTCCCGTACTCCTGCCAGGATCTTTCCCCCATCGATGATACGAACTTCTGATGCCGTCATTTCGACAGGACGTTCGTAGTCGGGAACAAAAAATTCGCTGAGATCAAACATGGATTCTATTTCCCGGTCAGATCTTCTCTGGGCCATTGTTCTCAATACTTGCCAGGATCTTTGCGATTGTTTCTTCCTGAATGGTCAGCGTATCGTCAATCAGTTCGGCGAGTTCTTCAGCATGTTCTGCGTCAACCGAGTGCGCCGGATTATTTAGAAGCTCCAGCATGTGGCTCAGATAAAGAGACCCTTCTGCCAGTTTTTTCATCTCTTCGGAGGGCAGTTCTTTATCTCCTGTAACGGCGGCAAGGTAATCGAGAAATTCAGTGCGTTCATTGACTCCATCGAGAATTTGGGTTCGGAGCTCTGCTTTTTGCGCATCTTCTTCTCGGTTGTAATTTCCGGCAAACTCTTCAAACTGCTCTTCAAGCATGTTTAAAAAAGCCGCTTCCTGGGCATCGTCAGCAAAGGGTAGTGCTGCATCTCCGAAGCAGCGGGCAAAGAAACTCGGGAAATCAAGTTCCCGAAGTTTGCATTGATCCAGCATAAAACCGTAAACTTCCGCTTCGGTTAACGAAGATCCAAGTTCCTTGAGGATTGCACCAAGAGAACTGGTTGTCCCTTTGGAAATTCCAATCCCTTCCGGCAAATCAAATGTGTCGTCCGCATCATCTTCATCGCTGCTGCGAATCAGTACCGAATGTCCGGCATGATCCATAGAAATTTCAATCTGGTCGGTATGCGTTAGAAATTCATCCACAGAGCATCCCGTTTCTCCCCAGACTGACGGAGATGCAAGGAGATATGCTGCGGCAATCTGCCCGGTAATTTCCAGATAATCGTCGTAAAGATCAATCACTTTTTCCAACGCTTCGGTAAAATGGTCATGCCACTCGTTCATTTGCTCTGCATAACGGGATTTCCCGGGCAGGTGAGTCATTTTAAATTGTCCTGTCAACGGGTCGAGGATCGTTACAACTAACGCATCGCCAGAAGTAAAATGGTGTTTCCGGTAGAAAGAAGTCATGTCAAAAACATTGAGAATGGCTTCCCGGTTACGGGTATTTTCCGCAAGCAGTTTCTGGTTTTGGGGATTTTCTGCGATGAAATAATCAAAGAGTTCTTCGGCTCCGAGAAGAACATGCGCACCGATGATTTCCATGATATCACAACGCTTTTCGGTACGTGGTAGGGCATGCCCTGCGTCATCGTCAAGTTCCACTTCCGACGGGAAAATTTCATTGCTGCAAAATGGAGCAAAGCGATGTCCCGGCAGCAGAATGTTATTTTCGATTTCATATTCCCCGGGTGTCACGAGAAAAATTTTGCCTCGCATTGCCGGTCCCTGATTGATGTATACGCCGTCGTCACCGGAAAAAAGCAGTCCGGGTGTATTGCTCAGTTCTCGATCCAGACGCTCCCGGAAGCGTTTCCGTTCGTCCTCTTCTTCCGGCTGGGGCAATAAAGCGGCAAGTTCGTCTACAGTGATCGTGGTGGCAGCTGTTCTGGCGCACAATTCTGCAATTGCTGCGTCAACTTTTCCGGATATACTTTCATTCTGTTTTGCATTCATGGTCGCATTCCTTTTTATCGAAGGCTTATTGTCCGCCGTTGGCCAGTTGTAGAATTGTTTTTCCCATGACCTTGTCAAGATAATCTGCGAGTTCTACCTGCTCCCAGGTTTTCAGTGTTTCCAAGGGAATTGCTTCTGAAAGCAGAAAGTGTCCGCTGGCAGTACGGCGAAGTCCCTTGAGGGTAGCCCCACACCCGATCGCCTTGCCGATGTCTTCCGCAAGTGTGCGGATATAGGTGCCTTTCGAGCAATGGACGGCAATATCGCATTCCGGAAGTTCCATTCGTTGAATCTCAATAGATTCGATTCGAATTGGCTTGGCTTCCCGTTCAATTTCAATACCTTTGCGCGCCAATTCGTAAAGGCGTTTCCCATCGACTTTGATTGCAGAGGCCATCGGTGGTTTCTGCATGCTTTCTCCCACAAAAGTGCTGATTGTTTTCCGCAGTTGTTCTTCCGTAATTGCGGAAGTGTCATTTTTTGCAATAATTTTTCCGTCAAGATCTCCGGAATCGGTAACGGTACCAAGCAGAATCGTGGCGTTGTATTTCTTATCTTCTCCACTCAACTTCTGGCTGAGTTTGGTAAAGCGGCCAAAAACGATCACCAGCAATCCGGTCGCTGCGGGGTCAAGCGTTCCACAGTGGCCGATTTTGGGAATATTAAACCTGCTGCGGAGAAAATTGACAACGTCAAAGCTGGTCCAGTCTTTCGGTTTGTCTACAAGAAGGATGCCGTCGGTTTCAAATGGCGGCAAACGGTGTCTGTCAGGACGATAACGCATTAAAAACAATCTCTTTCGATGAGTTTTGTCAGTTGTTGTGCCGCTTCTTCGATAGAAGCGGCATGGATGGTGCATCCGGCCGCGAGTTCGTGCCCGCCGCCACCAAGTTGATTGGCAATTTTCCGTACGGATATTGCCGGATTTTTGCTGCGGAGAGATGCCTTGAAAGCATCCTGTGTTTCGTAAATGGCGGCGACGATTTCGGTTCCGGCAATCTGGCGGATGCGGTCAATCAGAAAGTCCGTATCAGATTTACTGAGGCCATATTTGTCCAGCAAAGCCTGGGGAATCGTCGCACAAGCAAATCGCCCTCCGGCGTGAAGTGTCGTACGGCAATTCAAAACGTCACCTTCCAACTTGAGCAGCCCCAAGGGCATTTCACTGAAAAGCATACGGATCAAGCCGGAAAAATCCGCCCCAGCTTCTATAAGTTCCGCTACGTTACGCAGCGTTTGCGGCTTGGTGTTATTGTGTCGTAATCCCCCTGTGTCTCCGAGAATACCAAGCAACAGGGCATTGCGGCACTCTGCGGAAATAGAAAATTGCGGAAGCTCCGCGGTAAAAAGGTCATAAAGAGTTTCGGCAGTCGCTGAATGTTCGGAAACGTAATTGATAGAACCGAAATTTTGATTGTCAATGTGGTGATCCAGAACGCAAAGTCTTCCAGCTGATTGAGAGACAAAAAGATCGGCGGTCCAAGGTGCTGGCAGTCCGAGACGGGCCGCATTAGGCGTATCCAGCGCAATAATACTGTCATAACCGTCAAGAGTGGAAATTGCTGTAAGAACCGGAACTGCACAGTATTGCCGGTAACGAAGGGGAAATGGCGAACTGCACAGAATGTCCACACTTTTTCCGTTTTTAGCTAAAAAGTAATAAAGTGCTGATAAAGAAGCAATAGCATCAGCATCTGGGTTGGTATGAGCAACCAGCAGCAGGCGTGATGATGAAACAAGACGCGCCGCGAAGGCGGCGCGTGCAGATTTGTTTTCAGCAAATTCAATTACCATCAGCTTCATGCTCCATATTCAGCTGTTCCGATTCCATCAAAAGTTGCAGAACACGATCTCCGCTTTCAATGCGGTCGTCAATTTTGAAGTCGAGAACCGGGGTGTGTTTGAATGCCAGTTCCCGGGCAAGCGCTTGCTGAAACTCCCGTTTGCAATGGATAATAGAACGGAAAACGTTTTTCCGTTCTTCTTCGTTGCCGCCGAGAAAGCTCAGGAACACAACAGCATGCCGGAGATCAACGGAAGTTTTCACCGCCGTTACGGAAACAAGAATGCTGCCACTTCCATCTTCTGCTGCATAGGTTGAGCGCTCAATGCACTCGGCAAGAACCCGTTTGACAAGTTCATTGACACGGGTCAGACGGTCAACTTGAGCCATACTTTATCCATCCTTATGGTTACAGGGTTGCTTTGCGCAATTCAATTTCATAGGCGACAATAGTGTCCCCTTCGATGAAATCCGCGAAGTTGTCGAGGCGGATCCCGCATTCAAGTCCGGCCTTAACTTCTTTGACATCATCATGGAAACGGCGAAGTGAGGTAATTTCTCCATTATAGATCAATTCATTACGGCGGTAGACACGTGCCTTTGCCCCGACTTTGACTGAGCCGGAATCAACGAGACAGCCGCAAACTTTCGGCCCTTTCGTAAGCTCGAAAATTTGTTTAATTGTTGCCGAGCCAAGTTCTTTTTCCCGTTTTTCCGGTGCCAGTTTACCAGTAAGTGCATCGGTGATATCGTTCAGCAGTTCGTAAATGATGCTGTAGAGGCGAATATCGACGTTTTCCCGTTTGGCAATTTCGTTAACTCCGGGATTGACCCGAACGTGAAACCCGACAATAATTGCATTGCTCGCAGCAGCGAGGGTAACGTCATTTTCAGTAATGGCACCGACACTGTTGGCGATAATGTCAACTCTGATTTTTTCCGACGGCAGCTTTGCCAGTGAATCGGCAATCGCTTCCCCGGAACCTTTTACGTCAGATTTGATTATCAGTGGCAACGTTGTCATGTCCTGCGTATTCAAACGGCTGAATAGATCATCAACAGTGGCAATACTGTTGCCTCCGAGAGTTTTGGTACGATTTTCTTCGATACGGCGTTCCGCTTCGAGGCGGGCGACTTTTTCGTTTCGGCATACGACGAGTTTGGCGCCGGCTTCCGGAACTCCATTTAATCCGACGACTTTGACCGGAATACTGGGCCCTGCAGATTTTACGCGACTTCCTTTGTCGCTGAACAAGGCTTTCACTTTACCGGTAAATTCTCCGCAGAGTACAACATCGCCGATTTTGAGCGTTCCATCCTGAACCAGAACGCTGGCAGTCGGCCCAAGACCGGGTTCAATCTGGGACTCAATGACAACACCCTTGGCAGACCGTTTCGGGGCAGCTTTCAGCTCAAGGATTTCTGCTTCCAGAAGAATACGGTCAAGCAAGTCATCCATTCCCTGCCCGGTTTTGGCAGAGACACGAATCGCGGCAACTTCTCCACCCCAGTCTTCGCTCATCAGATTGTTTTGCTGCATCTGCAGAAGAATACGATCCGGGTTGGCATCCGGGAGGTCAATTTTATTGATTGCCACAATAATCGGTACCTTTGCTGCACGGGCATGATTGAGCGCTTCAATCGTTTGCGGTTTGAAGCCGTCGTCAGCTGCGACTACCAGGACAACAATGTCAGTGACATTAGCTCCGCGGGAACGCATGTGGGTAAAGGCTTCATGTCCTGGCGTATCGATGAATGTAATCGGCTTGTTGCGGAATGTAATAGTCGAAGCACCGATGTGCTGGGTGATTCTGCCGGCTTCTCCCTGGACGACGTTGGTATGACGAACTTTATCTTGAAGCGACGTTTTCCCGTGGTCAACATGCCCCATGAAAGTAACAATAGGCGGACGTTCAGAGAGTTTTTTGGGATCGGTCTCCGGTTCCGGATCTAACTCGTACCCGGCCGCGTCAGGGATGTTCCCGTTAGTTGCAGGAGAATCTGCATTTCTGGCACTGTTATCAATAACCAGAGTCACTTTATAATTTTTACAAAGCTTTTTTGCCGTTGCTTCAGAAATGGCCTGATTAATATTGGCAAGTTCCCCGAGTTTCATCAGGTCACCGATTACTTCATTAGGCCGCTTCCCCAGAGCTTCTGCCAAATTTTTGACGATAATTGGACTTGAGATTGTAATTTCTCTTTCCCGGGAAGGAGTTTCTTCCTTGCTTGCTGATTCTTTGCGGCCGGCCTTTTTCTCTTTCTCAAACATTCCGGCAAAGAATTCTTCAACCAGCTCCACCAGGTCAGCTGGAATGTAGCCATTTGCATTTTCGAGCTCAATTCCTTCTTTGTTCAGCTCGTCAAGGATAACTTTGGGGGAAACGCCATAGCGCTCGGCAATATTCTTAATTTTGATTTTCTTTTGAGCGGTCATAACTTTATTGGCTCCTTAACTCCACTAAGATGGATTGGATTGGCTTTCAGTCGGTCAGTCGGTCGAATGCAGCATTAATTTCCGCTTCGTTGATGCCGGAAATTTCCAGGATCTGGTCACGGCCGGCGGCTTTCAATCCGTCGATGGAAAGATAGCCATTGTGTACGAGCAGATTTGCGGTTTGCTCTGAGACGCCAATGGCTTCGGCCAGTTCTGCGGATGCTTTGGCGATCTTTTCGGCCATGGTCTCTCCTTTGGGCTGTTGTTCGGTCTGAATGGAGATATTCCAGCCGATAAGTTTTGAAGAAAGACGGACGTTTTGCGCCTTTTTTCCGAAAGCGAGTTTTGACTGGTCGGGGGCAACGGTGACGACCAGTTCGTGTTTTTCTTCGTTGACTTCTACTGACTGAACCTTTGCTGGTTGCAGGGCATTGGCAGCAAATTTCCGGATGTCTTCATCCCACGGGATAATATCAATGCGTTCTCCGTTCAGTTCGGTCATAATGTTGCGGACGCGAAGGCCGCGAATCCCGACACAAGACCCTACTGGATCGACACGGGAATCGGTACTCATAACTGCAATTTTGGAACGACTTCCCGCTTCACGGGCGATTCCCATGATTTTAACAACTCCATCTTTGATTTCACTGACTTCGCGCTCAAAAAGACGGGCGACAAAGTCCGGGTGGGTGCGGGAAACAATGAGACTTGGCCCGGCACATTGAGTGTCGATCTTAAGAAGGAGCGCATTGATCCTGTCACCGGTCATATACTGTTCGCCAGCAATTTTTTCGCGGCTTGGCAAGACCCCTTCCGCCTTCTGGAAGTCAATAATAATATTCCCGGCATCGAAATTGCGGACAGTCCCATTAAGAATCTGGCCGACCCGGTCAGCAAATTGTTCCCGAACACATTCCTTTTCTGCCATCCGCAGTTGCTGCATAATGGCCTGACGCCCCGTTTGTGCAGCGATACGGCCGAAGTTTCGCGGTGTGACTTCCCATTCGACAATGTCTCCGATTTTCGCATCGGGGATGCGTTCATGTGCTCTGGCGATAACCAGCTGGTCATTATTGGGATTAGACTCAACAACTTCCAGCATTGCCCAGACACGGATTTCGCCAGTAACCGGATCGATTTTTACGCGGATATCGCTTGCCGGATGGATGCTCTTACGGGAAGCGGAAAGCAGTGCATTTTCGAGAGCTTTGATCAGAACAGGGCGGGTCAATCCCCGCTCCTGCTCGAGGTAATTCAATAAAGTCAAAAGTTCGTTGTTCATTCCTTCACCTTTCTCAAGTTGTCCGCCCGTGTCCGGCGATGAATTCAAAGTACTCAAGAGTTTCACTTGAAATATTCTGCAATTCCGGAATTGTCGCCGATTTTATCCGACTTTTTTTTCTCCGAAAAAGAAAAAAAGCGGGGCCGCTTGACTCCCACTTCTCCTTTCGAAAAATGATCTCGTTAACGATTGGCGTTATCTGTGTTCCGGATTCCTGTCCAAAATCATAGATAGTATAGCGCCTAATTTCTGTCTTTTCAAGTTGTGACTGTGAAATAGACCAATATTTTCTCTGGTTATCAGAGAACGTTGAAAAAAAGGCAA
>ERZ1034917.672-NODE-672-length-28859-cov-16.363838_pt1 | contig 28859 bp, 21 predicted proteins | sample MGYA00520605_ERZ1034917 | MGnify/ENA primary metagenome ERZ1034917 (study PRJEB33766, sample SAMN09781784) | gut metagenome | biome: gut microbiome | host: Homo sapiens | place: Madagascar | study: EMG produced TPA metagenomics assembly of the PRJNA485056 data... | reverse complement strand
CGGCGAGGGGGTCCGGGGGACGTGCGCGACGTCCCCCGGAGCCATCCGCAGGCCGGAGGTCCGGTGCTCACTACCCTCCGGGCACCTTGCCTGTTCTTGTGCTTAAAAGTTGTTACCCTCCGGGCAGCTCCGCCTGTTCTTGATACAATGACAAGCCAACCATAAAACTCATGTGCGACTTGAAAGCGGAGATGAATCTCCGCACTCCAAGGTCGTCGCTCGGCCTTTCCGAGGCCTGTTGCAATGGTAATTTGAAAGCGGAGATGAATCTCCGCACTCCAAGGTTGGCCGGGGGATTTTCGGAGGGGACTTTGAGCTATCGGGAGATGCAAAGAGCGAGGACGCCGGGGAACCTCTTCACGGCGGATTACGGTACGGTTTCCCGAATGATGTAAAAATCAAGGGCTTAAAACGGGAAAAACTCTGCAAAAAAAGGGAAAGTGCGGTTGAAAAAAATGGATTTTGTAGTAAAATAGGTATAGATAGGGATGAATAGGAAGAATTAGGTATGCCGTCCGCCAAAACCAGTCTTTTTTCGGGATTGTTTCTCGGGGAGTACGATCACGCGCTTGATGCGCAGTGCCGCGTCTCTCTGCCGAGCGACTGGCGGAGCCGTGACGGGGAAACCGAACTGGTGATGATTCCGGCGCGCGGCAAGGCGCTGGTGCTGCTGCCGATCGCGACCTTTCTCGAATTCGTGGAGAAAGCGAAGAAGCTCGCGATCGCCAATCCGAAAATGCAGATGGCTTTCGCCTATCTGGGTTCGCGTTCGCGCCAGTGCCGCTGCGACAAGCAGGGACGCATTGCGCTGGACCGCAGGATGCTCGACGAAATCGGCGTGAAGGGGCAGCTGAAGCTGATCGGCGCCTTGACCCATATCCGGCTGACGGCGCCGGAAAACTGGACAATGCCGAACGACGAAGAGAGTTTGAATATGTATCTGGACGAGATCCAGAAGGTGAGCGACGACAACAGCGACATCGCCGGATTGCTCGGCGGCATCCTCGGGAAAGCATGACGGGAATATGGAAGCGGCATTTGAACACATACCGGTACTCCGGCGGGAGGTGCTTGAGTATCTGACTTTTCCGTCGGACCGGCCGGCCCGGCTGATCGACGGGACCGTCGGCGGCGGGGGGCACAGTGCGCTGCTGCTCCGGCGGTATCCGCAATTGGAGCTGCTCGGCATCGACCGCGACGAAAACGCGCTGGCGAAGGCGGCCGAAACGCTGGCTTTCGCCGGAAACCGGGTGACGCTGGTGCGCGGCGATTATTCCAGTTTGGCCGGACGGGCCGCGGAACACGGCTGGGAGGAAGTGGATGGAATCCTGCTGGATATCGGCGTATCATCGCCGCAGCTCGACCATGCCGGACGCGGTTTTTCGTGGCGCGCCGAAGGTCCGCTGGATATGCGCATGGACCAGCGCAGCGAGTTGACCGCCAGCCGGTTCCTGAACCGCGCAAGCGAACAGGAGCTGGAGCGGGTGCTGCGCGAATACGGCGAAGTGGACAAATCGCGCCGCGTCGCCGCCGCGATCGTGAAAAAACGCGAAACGCATCCGTTCGCGACCACGGCCGATCTGGTCGGGCTGTGCGACGAGGTGCTGGGCAAGTCGAAGCCGGGCAAGCTGCCGGCCCCGACGCTGGTGTTTCAGGCGCTCCGGATCGCAGTCAACGATGAACTCGGCGAACTGGAGCGGGCGCTTCCGGCAGCGGAAAAGCTGCTGAAAAAGGGCGGCCGGATCGTGGTGATCAGCTTCCATTCGCTGGAAGACCGGATTGTGAAGAACTATTTCCGGGACGCGGCGGCCAGCTGCATTTGTCCGCCCGGGCTGCCGGTCTGCGTCTGCGGCAAGCAGTCGACGCTGAAGGTGTTGACCAACAAGGTGGTCACGGCCCGGGAAGATGAATTGGCGGAAAACCGCCGTTCGGCTCCGGCCCGGCTTCGGGCGGCCGAAAAACTGGTTTGAATTGAAAAAATTATTTGAGCATATAGAGGAACGAGGGGGCACACAGTCATGAACATCCAATCCGCCAATCAGAGGAGCACACGGACGAAAGTGCGTACGCCGCAGCATTCGCCGGTCAGCGGCAAGCTGGCCATGGTAGGGAAATTCCTGTTCGCCGCCGCCGCCGTCGCGGCGCTGTTGAACGTCTACATCTATCTCAACCAGAAGATCGCCGAAACCCAGCGGCAGATCCGCAAAACCGAACGCGTGCTCCATGAAACCGAGCGTGAGATCGCCCAGCTCCGCATTCAGCGCGAGCAGCTGATGGCGTGGCCGCACATCAAGAACATGATCGCGCGTTTCGATCTCAAACTGCACGGTCCGAATCCGGGACAGGTCGCGACCATGTCGATCCTGACCCCCGACCAGGCCGCCCGCATTCCGCTGGAATCGGTCGCCGCGGTCCGCACCCCGGGCAGCGGAGTGATCCGCAACTGACGTTCCCCTGCGGAGTTCCCCTTTCATGCTCAGTACCAACGACAAAATACGAAGACGGATCAGGATTCTGGCGGCAGTGATCCTGATCCCGATCATGCTCGGATTGATTGCACGCTTTTATTATGTCCAGGTCATCGATCATGAATTCTACCTGCAGGAAGCGCGCAAACGCTACACCACCACCCGGGTCACCACCGGCAAACGCGGCGAAATCTTCGACGTTCACGGCAATCTGCTGGTCAGCAACAGTCCCTGCGTCAGCATCACCTGCGATCCGTTCAACCTGACCGGCGACGCGCAACGCCGCAAGCTGGCGTTCATCCTGGCGAAACATCTGGACGACACCTACGACTCCTTTTACCGCAAGCTCAACCCGGTCCGGCAGCGCCGCGGCCGCGACGGCAAGCTGCTCTACCGGCCGGACGGCTCCCCCGACCTCGTCCCGAACCGGTACGCGATGATCGACCGCAACACCTCGCTGCAGGCCGCCGCTAAAATCAAGGAGCAGACCAAGCTCAATAAAATTTACGCCCTCGTCTACAAAGACTCCTATATGCGAACCTATCCCAAAGGGTCTTTGCTCTCCAACGTTCTCGGTTACACCAACGTGGTCGACGACGTCGACGTGCCCCAGATCGGACTCGAAAGACAGATGAACGCCCAGATGAATCCGGAAGAGGGGCGCGAACGCTATGAGCGCACCCGCGACGGCGCTCCCCTCAGCTACGGCATCCATGAATTCGAGCAGAGCCGCGACGGCAAGAACATCTACCTGACCATCAGCGAACCGATTCAGGCGATTCTCGAAGAGGAGCTGGACGCCTCCTATGAGAAGTGGCAGCCCGCCACCCTGTATGCCGCCATCGCCGATCCCAGAACCGGCAATATCCTCGCGATCGCCCAGCGGCCCACTTTCAACCCGAACATCCGCTCCACCTTCACCGCTGAAGCGGCCCGCACCCGGATCGCCGAAGACAGCATGGAGCCGGGTTCGATCATCAAGCCCTTCACCATCGGCAAAGCCCTCGACTGGGGCTTCGTGACCCCCCAGACCGAAATCGACTGCAACCACGGCGTCTGGATCTACCTCAATAAACCGCTGCGCGATTCCCATCCCTACGACAAGCTGACCGTCGAAGGCGTGATCCAGAAATCCAGCAACATCGGCACCGCCAAGGTCGCGATGATGCTCGGCGAACAACGGGTCTACCAGGCACTGAAAACCTTCCGGTTCGGCGACAAGACCGGCCTTCCTTTCCCGATCGAGGAATCCGGCCTCGTGCTGCCGGTCAAGAAATGGGACGGCCTCTCGATCACCCGCTTCCCGATCGGCTACGGCGTGCGCGTGACTCCGCTGCAGATGATCCGCGCCTACTGTGCGCTCGCCAACAACGGCAAAATGCCGCAGCTCCGGCTGATCGACCGGCTCGAAGACCCCGTCACCGGCGAAGTGACCCGCATCCCCTCGCCGCCGCCGGTGCAGATGTTCGATCGCCCGGAAACCTGCGCGACGCTGATCAGCATGATGATCAAAGTAACCCAGAAGGGCGGCACCGCCGTGAAAGCCGCCATCCCCGGCTACGAAGTCGCCGGCAAAACCGGAACCAGCCGCAAATACATCCCGACCAGACGCGATTCCAACGGCCGCATCATCGAACGCGGCCATTATGCCTCCGGCAAGTACTTTTCCAGCTTCGTCGGTTTCGTCCCGGCCCGCAATCCCGCCCTCGTGATGCTGGTCACGATGGACGAACCCAAAGGTTCCTACTATGCCGCGACCGTCGCCGCGCCGACTTTCAAAGCGACCATGACCCGCGTGCTCCGGCACCTGAACATCCAGCCCGATCCCGCCCTGCTGGAAAACAACCGCACCACACCGTAACTTACAGACCAAAGGAGATATTCACCGTGAACGACAAAGGAAAACCGCGAAGTAGCAACCGTATTTTCTACTGCAACGCCAGGGACCGGCGGCTCTGGATCCCCCGCAAATCCCACCTGTTCGGGGGCACGCTGAACTTCGCCCGCCTGATCCCGCTGTTCCGTCTCAGCGCCCCTGCCGCGCTGCTCGCGCTCGCACTCGCGCTCAAGTAGGAAAAGGCGGCATGGCGTCCGTGCGGAACGTGCCTGCCGGACAACCGGAAAACTGCATCACAGATAAAGAGTTTGACTATGACACATCTGCATTTTATCGGAATCGGCGGAATCGGCATGAGCGGGCTGGCCGCGATGTGCGCGGATTCCGGGTACACCGTGACCGGCAGCGACCGCGGCGCGGAGCGCCCTGAAAACCGCCGCATCATCGACGCGCTCGAACTTCAGGGCATCCGCATCTATCCGCAGGACGGCTCCTATATCCGGGACGGCCGCCCCGATCTCCTGGTCTATTCCACCGCGATCGAAGAAGGCAACGCCGACTTCGTCGCGGGCGCCGGAATCGACCGCATCCACCGTTCGCAGTTGCTTGAGCGCGTGATACGCGAATCCGGTTTCGAGTGTTCCATCGCCGTCACCGGCAGCTGCGGCAAAAGCACCGTGACCGCCTATCTGGCCGAGGCGCTGACCAATCTCGGGGCCGATCCCTCCTGCCTCGACGGCGCGCTGATCAAGCGTTTCACCGGCGGCAGGTACGCGGGCAATTACCGTCACGGAGCCGGAAAGTACTTCGTATTCGAAGCGGATGAGAGCGACAAGAGCCTTGTGAACTACTCCCCCGACTACGCGATCATCCTGAACCTCGGCTGCGACCACTACGAAAAAGACGAGCTGGTCCGGGTGTTCGGGGAGTTTCTGGCAAAAGTGAAAAAAGGCGCGGTATTGGAACGCGAGGTCTATGAACTGGTCCGGCCCCGCCTGAAGCCCGGCTTTCCGGTACGGGTCATCGACGCCTCTCCCCGGCCGGATTCGCAGTTCGCAATCGAGGAGTACCGCATCCTGACCCGCACCGACGCGATCTACAGCCAGGGAGGGCGGCGCGAACGGCTCGCCCCCTCCGGCGACCGGGCGGTCACCGACACCATCGGCGCGACCAATCTGCTGTCGATCTACGGAATGCGTTCCGAAGGGTTCCGGCTGGAGAGCCGCCTCCCGGTGGCCCGTTTCACCGGCGGCCGCAAACTGGAGTTGCCGCAGCCCGGCTTTCACATGGCGATGAATGCGCTCGCGATCGACGCGCTGCTGGAGTGGATCGGCTTTGATCCCGCCGAAACGATTGAGGCGCTGGAACGGTTCGACGGCGTCTGGCGGCGCAACGATTACGCCGGGCTTACCGCTTCCGGGGCGACGGTCTACGACGACTACGCGCACAATCCGGAAAAAATCGTCTCCTGCTTCCGCGCGATGCGCGAGATGGGCGACGGCAATATCTACGCGGTGTTCCAGCCGCACGGCTACGCCCCTTTCGGCTTCATGCGCGACCAGCTCTATCTCGAAATCGAGCCGGAACTGCGCAATAACGACCGCTTCATCCTGCTGCCGCCGTATTATGCGGGCGGCACCTCCAGCTTCAGGCCGAAGCCGGAGGAGGTGCTGGCCGACTGGCAGAGCCGCTGCCGCCGCCCGGAGCGTTTCATGTACTTCCCGAACCGGGAACTGCTGACCGATTTCCTGCTGCTGCAGAGCAAGCCCGGCGACACGATCGTGATCATGGGGGCGCGCGACAATTCGCTCAGCGACTACGCCGCTTCACTGACCGGCGAAAAACCCTGAAGTTCACGCCCTGACGGCGCAGGTGGAACCGCGCACGATCAACTCGGGCGGCACCCGGTACTGCAGCGGCATCGGGTCGCCGCCCTGTCTGCGTTTGAGCAGGATGCTTCCGGCCAGGCGGCCGATCCGGTAGAAGTCGTGCGCGACCGTGGTCAGCGGCACCGGCAGCCACGCGCCGAGGTTGATGTTGTCGAAGCCGACTACGCTGACCTCGTCCGGCACCCGGATTTTATACTCTTCAAGCATCCGGCAGACCGTCACCGCCAGCGTGTCGTTGCTGCAGAAAACCGCGGTCGGCGGCAGCGGTCCGTTGAGCTGGCCGCGCAACCAGTTGCGCACGAACTCCTGCTGGGAGCCATTCATCTCCTGCACGTTGACCGTTTCAGCGCCGGGAATGATGCCGAGCCGCCCGTCGATTTCAAGGCCGCAGCGGGCGAATGCGCCGACCGCCCCGGCCAGGCGCTCGGAGAGGCTGACCCGGCTGACCGGGGCGCTCAGATAGGCGATCCGGCGGTGGCCGAGTTCACAAAGATGGCGGACCACCGTCTCGGCTCCCGCCGCATTGTCGGTCAGCACGCTGTCCCCCGGCGAATCAGGAAAGAAGCTGTCCACCAGCACAAAGGGAAAACCCTCCTGCCGCAGCGCCGCCAGCTGCTCCGCGATCGCGGGATGCTGGACCGACCAGATCACGAATCCGTCGTTCAGCGGACGCGAATACTCGCGCAGCAGCTCCAGTTCCTCGTCCACGCTGTTGAAGAAATCGACACCCACCGTATAACCCGCCGAACGCACCGTGTCGCGCATCCCCTCAAGAATGCCGTGCCGCACCTGCGCGTCGTCCCCGACCGAAACAGGCGGACTGATGAATTTGAAAATCCCCGGTTCCTTCTCCGGCCTGCCCTCCGCCCGCCGCACCGGGGCGCCCACGGGACGGTTGATGAAGGAGCCTCGGCCGCGGGTGCGGGTGACCAGCCCCTCCCCGACCAGGTTGGAGAGGCTCTTGCTGATAGTCAGGCGGCTCACCTGAAATTCATCGACCAGCTCCTTTTCCGTCGGCAATTGGCTGCCCGGCGGATAGACCCCCGAAGCGATCCGGTTCCGGATCTCCTCCTCGATGCGCAGATAAATCAGTTTGTCCGACATGGATACGGCTTCCTCGCTAAAAGGTTATCATTTTATTTCCTTTGTATATTATACCAAACAAAACATGCTTTTGCAAGTCATTTGCTAATCTTTTATGATTTTTTCCGAAAAATTCATCATTCCAGCCCAATACAGAGAAAAAACTCAAAAAAAATCCATTCCGATATTGACAAAACGATAATTGTTTGGTATACTTATAGCAGACAATACAAAAACAAAACATAATCATTTAGATTCAAAAGTCCAACCAACTTGATACAGGAGTCTCAAAACGATGAAACGCTTCCGGCATCCGACTTCAGCCGCGCCGTCAGCAAACGCCGTCCGCCGCCTGAAACAGGCAATCGCAAATTTCACCCTGATTGAGCTGCTCGTGAACACAACTTGTAAAATATACAATCAGTCCACGGCTGCCGCTCTGCGTAAAAGAGAGGGGTTCGGGGGAGAGAAAGCGGCGATTTGCGCCGCGTCTCTCCCCGTACCAACCAATCTGAACATCTCTCTCATTCTTCGCAAGCTCTTACGCCTTTGCCAATGCTCTGCAAGCGGCAAGTCGGAGCAAAAACGTGAAGTTGTTTTTCCGCAGAAAAGCGGGAAGACAACTTCACGTTATTGCGGATCTTCCTTCCCCGCCGGCCGACCGCGCCTCCGCCTGTCGACCGCCCCGTACCCGGCACCGGCACCTTGCCGGACGCAGGGGGCGCGGGGGGCGGCGGATACGCCCCCCGCATACCGCCATGTAAGGCCGTTTACCCTTATTGAGCTGCTCGTAGTGATCGCAATCATCGCGATTCTAGCGGCGATGCTGCTGCCGGCGCTGAACCAGGCGCGGGAAAAGGCGCGCGGCATCAGCTGCCTGAATCAGGTCGGCCAGTTGACGCGGGCGCATATCCTCTACTCCGACGCTTACGACAGCTGGCTGGTGGTCAAGACCACCAATCCGCCCAACCGTCCGTGGGGTCAGGTGCTGAAGGAACAGGAGTTCACGACGCAGAAGACGCTTTTCTGTCCTTCGCTCACCGTCCGGGGCGACTACTGGAACACCTACGGAATGTACCGCGCCAACCTCGGCAACTATTCATTCTACGAAACGAATAAAGAGAGGTTCGGCAAATACCTGAAGGAAGTGCCCAGTGACGGCATCTACTACGCGACGGCCCGGATGAAGAATCCCTCCGGCCTGATGCTGCTGACCGACACCCTTTACTGCGCCGGAAGCAACAAGGGCAAAGGGAATACCGTATTCGACCCGCACTCCATCAGCAGTTCCGAAAGCGTCGGCGTCGCCCTGCAGCACGGCAATCGAGCCTCCGGCGGTTTCGCCGACGGACACGCCGCCGCTCAGGGAAAAACCGAGTTGTGGGAATACGGCTTCAAGGCCCTTGTCATCAATTCCGCCTACGTCAAAAAATAAATTTCAGGAAAGGATTTTTACATGCTCAGAACATTCTGCACCGGCGTTGCCGCGCTGGCTTTCGCCGCCTCCCTCTCCGCTGCGCCGGAAATCGAGGTCGATATCGCGAAACAGACGGGAACGATCAACCGCAAACTCGCCGGAGTGTCGCAGGGCGGCAACGCCGGAAGTTTCTTCAAGCCGGCGATCCGCAAGGGACTGGAGGGGCAGCCGCTTCCGCTCGTCCGTATCGAAATGATCACCAACAGCCGCCCCCACGCCCTCTATGACGCGTCAACCGGGAAATTCAACTGGACGAAACTTGACGAGGAGATCGAGGCGGTCCGAAAAGCCGGCGGCGAAGTGATCATCAACCTCTTCGGCACGCCGCAACACCTGGCGAGCGACCCGGCGGCGAAAGTTCCGGCCTTCACGCCGCCGAAGGACTTCCGGGCTTACGCGGAATTCTGCGCCGAAATCGTCCGCCACGTGAATATCGACCGAAAATACGGCGTCAAGTATTGGGAGTTCTGGAACGAACCCTCCGGCAGTTGGTTCTGGACCGACTGGAAGAACGGAAACCGCCGCTTCTTCGAGCTTTACGAAATGGTCGCCAACGCGGTCAAGCAGGCCGATCCCGGCGCGCTGGTCGGCGGTTTCGGCGACAACGCCCAGTACCCGGAACATTATGCGGGCTGGTTCCGATACCTGAAAGAGAACCCCGCACCGCTGGACTTCATCACGATCCACTATTACGGCGACTGGGCGGGCAAAAACGGAACTCCCGCACCGCAGAACTACGTACGCTTCGCCGAACGGATGCAGGAGTTGTGCCGCCGGGAACTGGGGCGGGAACTGCCGCTCTTCTACACCGAATGGAACCTTCCGGCCGAATCGGTGAACCGCTTTCCCGCCGCGCAGGTCGCCGCGTGGACCGGCTACGCACTCGCGGCAATGCAGGAATACGGCAAAATCGACGGCGCGGCCTTCTTCCGCATCGAACACTACCGCGACCCGGCTTCCAGCCTGCTCGACCCGCAGGGGAACCGGCGCACCGCGTCGCGAGTCCTGCAAGCCTTTGCCGAACTGCCGGAGCAGCAACTGGCAGTCCCGGTTTCGCCGGAAGACACCGCCGTGCTCGCCGCCGGAAACGCCGATGCCGCCGCGGTACTGATCAGCCGTTACGCTCCCGCCGGTGACGCGACGGCGATGACCGTGCCGGTCCGTTTCCGCAACCTGCGGCCGGATGCCGCCTATACCGTGAGCATCGCGCAGGAGGATTCCACTTCAGCTTCCCGGCTTGGAGCATCCGCACCGCAGGAGCAATCGCACCGCAGCGACGCGGAGGGCAATCTGACCGTACCGGTGCGGCTGGAGCCGTTCTCGGTTGCCGGGCTTACCCTCCGGAGATAACGGGCCGGGTGAATCCATAACAAGGTTTTTCATTCCGTCCCGTCCAGAAATTCCCAGCCGACGACATGGGCATCCATACGCTCTCCCGGGCGGAAAGCGGCTTTATAATTGATGCTCAATTTCGTCGTGTCGCTCTGCCTCGCCACTTTGAAAACCGCACGATGTTTTCCGGCGGGCAAATCGACCGGGTCCAGATTGATGTTTTCCGGAGTCAGGTAAGTCTCAAATTCCGCCCGCGCCAGCTCCCGGCCATCCAGCCAGAACACCAGCGGAGAAGTACGGCCGATCGAAATGCCGATCTTCCCATCCTCTTTCGTCACGAATTCCGAAACGAGGTAAAACACCGCCGGCCCCTGAAAGCCGAATACCTGGTCCACCGGGATCAGGTCATCCACGGCGTTCACTCGGCCGTGCGGCGGAAGTTCAAGCATTCCGGCCGTCAGCGCCGCCTCATCCAGCCCGACCAGATCCAACCCGGCGCGCATATTCAAGTGATAATTGCGAATTGCCGTGCAATTATTGTTGAATCCCCCTTGCGGAATATGCCGCAGATATGACTCCTCGCCAAGTTTCACCTGCGGAACCGTCGCAAAATTCCCCCAGAAAGGTCCGTAGACCTGCCACGGCACCGCCGCCGCGAATCCGAACTGAAAAACAGTCCCGCCGAATTCCGCCCGGATCAGATCGCCATCCAGAATCCGGTGTGGCTCCAGATGCCGCACCCGTACCGGAATCCCGGCACTTCCACCGGCCTCAATCCTCACATCCGCTTCATATTCAAACCGGAACGCTTCACAGCCGGTCAGCGTCAGCACGCCTTCCCGGAACCGGTCCGACAAATTGAAAATCTTCAACACACACTCCGCCTCACCTCCTGCGGCGATCACCGGCATACCCCGGTATTCCACCTCAAAGCGGAAATCGCGCTTCCGCGTCGGCAGCCGGAATGCTTCCACCCCGGCCGGAACTTCCGTCACCTTGAGCTTCCTGTTCCAGAACCGCTCCGCCTCAAGCGTCAGCCGGGCGATATCGGCGGCAAGGTCCTCAATCCGGTCGGAACGGCGGTGCAGCTCGAAATTCGTCACATAACCGGTATCTTCCATGCCGTAATCCTTCCGCAGCTTTTCCGCCCCCCGGATGATGCCGAGAACCGCTCCGGCGATTCCGCAGGTGCAATCGGTATCGAAACCGCTGTTCAACGCGATCATGGTAGTCCGCTCCATATCGCCGTCCCCCATCAGCAGCGCCGTCAGCGTAATGCCGATATTCTCAAACATATTCGTGCAGTCCGGATGGCCGTAATCGCGGATGATCCGTTCGCGCACCCCGCGCCAATCCGGCTCTTCGCGGCAGAACCGGCGGGTATCGGCGATGAGCCGGGCCAGCCTGGAAGCGGCAGGGATCACCGCCAGGCCGGCGTCGATCAGTTTCTGCAGGTCATCTTCCACAAAGGCGGCCGCCTCCATCGCCGCGATAAAGGCTTCGGAATAAACCGACTCCTCCGAATGGTCGATCTGTCCGTCCAACCGGCAGATTCGCCCGGCCAGTCCGGGATCGCCCGCCGCGAGACACGCCCAGATCTCAGCGCGGATGCAGCAGCCCATCCCCTGATGATAAAAATGATTGTTGTAAGAACCGGAAACCGGCGGATGAATCCCCCGCCGGAAATTGCGCTTGAAATAAGCATATTCGCCCGGATTGTAGGGAACGTGGTTCAGAAACGCCTGCGCCAGATCGTCCGAATCAAAATCGAGTCCGATTTCTTCCAGTACGTTGAGCCAGAGAATCTGAAGCTCCAGATCGTCGTTCGGCTCCGTGATCCGCCAGAATTCCGGCTGGAACCGGTAGTCGAAAGCCTGTTTACACCCTTCCAACGGCGCACCGATCGAACCGCACACGCACTTTCCCAGCCAACAGCCGTAGACCTTGTCGAAATAAGTCTGATAATTCATGAAAGCTCCGCCTTTCGTTGTTGATGGTATAGTATAGCACAGCACCGCCGGGAAAAGTTGTATGATTTCAAGAAAGAGTTGTACAATACGATATTTTTCTTGACTTCGCTTCAACCCGGACTATTTTTATAGAAAAACAGGGCGGTATTTTCAATGGAATTGTATCATCTGAACGACTATTGTTCTCCCGATCTGCCCCTCGCGGTCTGGCCGGTGCAGAAAGCAGGCGCGATCGGTCTGCACAGACATGACTGTTTTGAACTCGTGTTCATCACGCGCGGCACCGGTCTCTGCCGGATCAACGATCTGTCCTACCCGGTGCTGCGCGGCGACGTTTACATACTCAATCCGCACGACACGCATTGTTACGAGATGGCATCCAGCTGTACTTTTTACAACATTCTTTTTCGACGCGAACTACTGCAGCACGAACCCGCGCTGACTCCTCTGCTTGACGACTGGGAAAGCCGCACGGACCGGAAGCTCTATCAATTGGAAAACGATGAAACCGATGCGGAAGAATTCCGTTTTCAGGAGATCATTGTAGAACTGAAGAAACGCCTTCCGGGTTATGAAGCGGCCGTACGCGCGCTGTTCGCCGTTTTTCTGGTCCGGCTGCTGCGGCGCGGGAACTGCGAACGGCACATCCCGCCGGGGCATCGGCCAAGCGCCTCCAAAGTATTTGAATACATCAATGCCCATCTCGGCAGTACCATATCCCTGCGGGAACTGGCCGGCGTGGCGGGCATGAGCACGCCGGCTTTCGCCGGCGCATTCCGGCAATGGACGGGCAACTCCGTTCCCGGCCACATCGGCGCCCTCCGCATCCGGCAAGCACGCCGCCTGCTTGAAGAACGAAAACTTACCATCGGGGAAATTGCGCTGCGGCTCGGTTTCTACGATACCTGTCACTTCTCCCGCGTTTTCAGGAAAAAGACCGGGCTTTCCCCCCGGGAGTACCGGCAGCTCGGACACTTCGCCTCCCCACGGTAAACGGCCGGTTCATTGCTGCTCGCGCTTTTTCTTTTCTTCCTCGGCTTTCTTTTTCGCGGCGGCCTCCCGGGCTTTGCGGGCCTTGTCGTCGGCGGCTTTCTTGGCCTTGCGGGTGTCGGAGATCAGTTTGTTCAGCGCCTGCATGTTGGCCGCTTTCGGAAACTTCCGTTTCGCGTCTTCAAGGGTTTTCAGCCGGGCGGCCAGGTTCTTGTTCTTCTTCGCCTGATTCATCACGTTGTTCACGGATCTGGCCTGCTGATCGGCGATCTTCTTCTCTTTTTCCAATTCTTTCCTGCGTTCCTCCCAGCGGGCCTGCTGTTCCTTGAGCAGTTGCCGGTGCTGTTCAAGCTCCTTTTTCAGCGTCGCCTTGTCCGCATCGGAGAGGTCTTTTTCGGTCAGGATGCAGCCGCCGTCCCGGTGGAGCACCTCAATGCCGCGCCAGGTCACATTGACCACCTCGACATCGCGGTAGTCGCCGATCTTCGCATAGGCGGCCCACAGCGGACTTCCGCCGGCCAGCAGCAGGGTACAGAATATCGGAAAAATCTTTTTCATAATCACGATTCCTTGTATGAAACGTTTTCAATCTATTACAATATACTACATAATCAACGTTTTACAAGGCCCATTCCCGCTGCGGCGCCGATTCCGCGCCATACTCCCGCAGCCAAATGCCGTAATGAGGGAGGAGACCGGCCTTCACCTTGCATGTGCCAGTCGCCGCATGCCTCCGGAGCGGCATTGGCGTGCCCCCCGGCTGCGGCTCCCTGCCGGCAATTTTTTTTAAAATTTCAATGTATCGAGACTTGATTTAAGTGTATCGACACATTATACTATACCAGACGGAACTGAATCAGCCAAACGGGAAAGCCTTTTCAAATGGTCAGAAAAAACGCCGCCGTGTCCTTCGGCCACAAGTACGAGCAGTTGTACCGGGAGTTGAAGGAACAGCTCTTCGCCATGTCTCCCGGCAGCAGTTTTCCTTCCGTGCGCGAACTGATGAAGTCGCACGGCGTCAGCCAGGCGACGGTCTGCAAGGCCCTCGCCGACCTTGAGGAGGAAAAGCTGCTTTCGCGCAACGTCGGCAGCGGCACTTTCGTGACCGAGGAAGTGCTCAAGTACAGCCCCGGCGCCCGTCCGGTCATCGGGTTGTCCATCCCGAACTGGCCGGGCAAGTCCAACGCGCTCAAGCAGTATCACTTTTACAAGTTGAAGGACGAATATGGGTTCGAGCTGCTTTTCCTGCCGTTCGACTATCAGAAATACCGGGTGATTCCGGTGCTTCCGCGCACCCGCATCGACCTGCTGATCGTGTCGCCCTCCGCGGACAACCTGCGGAATGAAGACGCGGCGCTGCTCGAATCGTTCGGGATTCCCTTCATCGTTTTCGGCAGGGACTGCAACCGCCTCCGGCTGAATTGCGTCTGGCGGGACGAGGAGTTCATCGGCATGAAAGTCGCCCGGGAGCTGCTGGAACTCGGCCACCGCAAACTGGCGCTGGTCATCACCGAGCCGCGCATATCCGCCGTGGAGAGCCGCTGCAAGGGCTTTCTGCAATATTGCGAACTCAACGGCGTCACTCCGCAGGTCATCGACTGCGGCATCGCCCCCGGAGAAAACTCCCTGCCGAAAGTGTACCGGACCATCACCAACCTGCTGCACGACGGCAGGCCGGAGGCGACCGGCTTTTTCTTCATCAGCGAAGAACCGGTGCTGGGCGCCTACAAAGCCTTTTATGAAGCCGGGGTGAAAATCCCGGAGGAAGTCAGCATCATCGGCTGCGGCAACACCGGCGACAGCGAATTTTTCCATCCGGGGCTGACCACCGTGGACGACGATATGCAGCAGATGGTCCGCTGCACCTACGAAGCGGCGCAGAAACTGTTGCGCAATTCGGAATTGATCAATACCGGAATCCGGTTTGAACTGGTCGAACGCGGTTCGACGGCGCCGGTTCCGGGGTCTTCTTTCCTCATGTCCAACAACAAAGGAAACTCCAAATGCTGACCGAAAAATTCCCCCATTCCCCCGTAAGCGGCTCCCGCAGACTGACAAGCAATTTTACACTTATCGAGCTGCTCGTGAACACAACTTGTAAAATATACAATCAGTCCACGACTGCCGCTCTGCGTAAAAGAGAGGGGCGCGGGGGAGAGAAAGCGGCGACCAGCGCCGCGTCTCTCCCCGTACCAAACGATCTCAACCTCTCGCACACTCCCGGCAAGCTCTCACGCCTCCGCCAATGCTCTGCAAGCGGCAAGTCGGAGCAAAAACGTGAAATCATCTTTCCGCAAAAAAGCGGGAAGATGATTTCACGTTATTGCGAATCTTCTTCCCCCGCCGAGCAACCGCGGCCCCGCCTGTCGACCGTCCCGTACCCGGCACCGGCACCTTGCCGGTCGTGGTCCAGCGGCGAAAGCGCTGGTCGCTCCGGAAGGAGCGAAATCCTCCGTCGGAGACTATCCCGCTGCGGTTTTACGCTGATTGAATTGCTTGTGGTGATAGCGATCATCGCGATACTGGCCGCGATGCTGCTCCCGGTCCTCCAGAAAGCCCGGAACCAGGCCCGGAGCATCCAATGCATCAGCAACTTGAAACAGGTCTTTTCGGGACTTGCGTTCTATGCCGGGGACCACAAATATTATCCGGCGGCCAAACCTTCGCAGGAGGCGGGAGCGGCTTATCCGGGGGAATCCTTCGTCTGGACATTCCGCACGGCTCCCTATCTCGGGCAGCGCGGCGTTCCCCGGGCGCATGACGGAATCGACGTGTGGCAGGACGCCTCCGACATCCGCAACGCCGGTGTATTGAACTGTCCCGGTCTTGTGATCGGCAAGAAAGATATGTCCTGCTATGCGATGAACACCTTCGGCCGCTACAAGGAGGACTTCCGCATGACCGCCCTCGCCGCGCCACCGGAAGTCGACTTGAACTCTCCCGGCGGAAACAGCCTCTATGCCAAGCCGGACTCCCGCTGCACCAAAAGCTCCGGCGGGATCGCCCCGCCCTCCCCCTCGCGGATGCTCTTTGTTTCGGAGCTGGGCTACGGCGCGGAGATGGCCGCCAACGCGGGCATCCCGTGCAACATCCGGAACGGCACTTACTTGAACAACGTCTACAACGGCCTGTTCCAGAACGGCTTTGAAGCCTCGTTCCGCCACAGCGCCAGAAAATCCGTCCTGTGGTTCGACGGCCACGTGTCGCAGGTCCGCTACAAGGAAGTCAACTGGAGCCTCGTCATCCCCTAATCCCGCAGGATCATGATATGAAAACGCGCATTTTTCTTTCGCTTTTTTTGCTGTTCCAGCTCATCGCCGCATCCGCCGCGGCGGAACGCATCCGGCTTTCGCCGGACCGGGGGCTGTATCTGCATATTCCGGGCCAAAAGGAACCGATTCTTTTTCCGCGTTCCGGCGACGGAGTCGCGGTCACCTGGAATCCGCAGGAATCCAAGTACATCTCCCTCTCTTTCCCGGAGAAGCGGAAACTGCCGGAATTCACCCGGCTTTCGGTTACCGCCCGATTCCGGGTTCCGGCGGATACGCCGGTTCGCAAGGTGAGTTTGCGCCTGCTCGACAGCGGCAACGAAAATTTCCAGTTCTCCCGGCCCGCCGTCGTCCGGGACGGCCTCATCGAAGCCGTCTGGGAGATTTCCGCCGGCAGCCAGCCGCACGGCTGGGGCGGCGACGGCAATAAAATGCTCGACCAGCCCGCCCGCGTCTACGGATTCAGCATCGACCACGCCCGGCAGGGAAACCGGACGAGTCTGGAACTGCTTTCGGTCGAAATCGGCGTTGCCGGAGGCGGGACCGTCTCCGCAGAACGGCCGTTCCACACATTCAACTCCGACGAAATCCACCGCCGCAGAAGCGGAACCGGGGAACTTCATCCCGGTTCCGAAGCCCTGCTGGTCACCGGAATCGTCGGCGAATGTTTCGTGACTGAACGCCGCAACCCGGTCCGCAGCTTCCAAGCAAAGCCGCGGAAGCTGAAAGTCACGGCGGAACTTCTCGCCGGAAATCCCCGGCTCCGCTGGAGTTTCCGGGACGCGGGCAACCGGCTTTTGAAAACTCCGGCGCTTCCCCTGAAGCCGGGGAAAAACACGCTCGAATTCGATCTGGACTCCCTGTTTGCCGGCGCCCGCCTCCCGTTCCGGGCGGAGGGTTTCACCCTCTCCTGCGACGGCGATACGCCGGGAGCCGTATTGCTGACAGGAGCAGCCCTCGTCACGGCGGAACCGCCCTCCGAGGCGCTGGACTTGGAAATCGTCACCGGCAACGCCCTGCATGTGCTGAAGCGGGGCGAAGAGAACGCATTCAAGCTGAATTTCACCAACCGCTCCAACCGGGGCGGCGAATTCACCGCCGATCTGGAATTCCGCGACTTTTTCGGGAACGGTTTCCGGGAGCGCGCGACATTCCAACTGGAAGCCGGAGAGACCGCCGGCCACACTCCCCGGCGGCTGCCCGGTTCTTTCGGCCATTGGGAAGTTGCCGCCGACATCACCGAACACGGCGCGCCGGAATTCCGGAGCCGCAAAACCGGAAACTTCGCCTACCTCGATCCCGCCGGTCCGACTCCCGGGCGGGCGCCGGGCTTTCTGTTCGGAATCTGCAACAACTCCGCCTCCTGGAGTCCGGGCGAACAGCAGAAGGGGATCGGGGCGGCGGCCCTCTGCGGCGCGAAGATCGTGCGGAACACCTTCGAGTGGCAGCGTCTGCAGCCCGCGCCGGACCGGTGGAATTTCGCCCCGGTCGACTCCCTGATCGACCGCCATCTGGCGGCCGGAATCGAGCTTCAGGGCTTCTTCGGCTTCACCCCGCGCTGGGCCGCCCCCCCGGAACGACGCAACGCTTCCGACTGGAAAAGCTGGAACCGGGGTGCGCCCGATCCCGGCGCATGGCGCAATTATGTGCGGACCGTGCTGTCCCGCTACCGCGGCAAAATCCGCTACTGGGAGGTCTGGAACGAGCCGGACCTCTCCGGCTTCAACCGCATGAGCCTCGAAGAGTACGTGGCCCTCCTGAAAACCGCCGGAGAAATCGCCCGGCAGAACGCGCCGGAAGCAGTCGTCATGACCGGCGGCTTCGCGACCGCCACCGGCCACACCGGCCTGAAAAGCCCCACTTTCCAGCGCGACTGCCTGAAGCTGGCCCGGGGCGCTTTCCAACTTCACGCCTACCACCAGCACGGTTCTTTCGACCGGTTCCGCAATGCGGTGGACGGCAAGTTCCTGCCGATGCGCCGGGAAACGGGAACCGACGTCCCGTGGTACGCCAACGAAACGGCGGTCAGCTCCATGAACGGCACCGAACGCAACCAGGCGCTGACCCTCTTTAAAAAGCTGATTTTCGCATGGGCGCGCGGCGCGGTCGGCTACAACTGGTACAACCTGCGCAATGACGGTTTCGACCCGATGAACGCGGAACACAATTACGGGATGATGAGCTTCGATTTCCAGCCCAAGCCGGTCTACTCCGTATTCAATATGCTCGCCGGCACGTTCCGGGAAGCGCGATTCCTCCGCCCGCTCGAAACGGGCGACGATTTTCCGGCCTTCGTCTTTGCGGACGGGAAAAACCTCCTGATTCCCGCCTGGAACGAATCCGATTCCGGCGGTACGCTCTCCGTCGTTCTCCGCACCGACGCCGCCGCGGCCTCCGTCATCGACCTGATGGGGAACGAGATCCCGCAGGAGACGGAACAGGGCGTGGCGCTTCTTTCGCTGACTCCGATGCCCGCCACTCTGAAGCTGGCGGGGGCCAGCCGTGTCGAACCGGCCGGACGGCTTCTGGAAGCGGCGGCCTCCGGCGCGGCCGCTCCCGGCCGGAGCTTCCGGGTCATCTGCCGGCTTTTCAACCCGTTCGACCGGGAAAGAGAGTTCCGGCTCAAACTGGAAAACCTGCCGGAGGAGTTCCGGGTTTCCGGGAACGCCAGACACCTCACCGTCCCGCCGAACCGGACGGAAACCGTCGAATTTGAACTCTCCGCCCTCCCCGGCTTCAAACCGGAATACGGACACACCCGCCAACTCAGGCTCGCCTACGAGCTGCACGGCACGCCGTGGCGGGGCAGCCTCGACATTCCGGTCAATTCGGCGGTCGTGATTCCGGCCCGGGCGGACTTCAGCCGCGCCCCCGACTTCCGGCTCCGCGATATCTCCCAGGTGGTCTCGCTGACCGCGGCGGACCCGGCGCTGGCCCACCGCCTCTGGCGCGGCCCGAACGACCTCAGCGCCGAACTTTTCCTGAAACTTGATGGCGGCGAACTGCGGATCAAGGCTCTGGTGACCGATGACAGGCATGTCCAGCCCTTTACCGGATTCTCCGTCTGGAAAGGCGACAATATCCAGCTCGCCTTCCAACTGCCGGGACAGCGGGGCTGCTGGGAACTCGGCCTCTCCCGGCTCGACACCGGCCGGTCCGAGGTGTTCCTTTATCAGGCTCCGGACGGTTTCGCCCCGGAGGCGGCACAGGAGATGAAGCTCGTCACCACCCGGAAAGAAAACGTGACCGGATATGAACTGGCCATTCCGCTGAAAACGGTCGCCCTCACTCCGGCAGCCGCCCGGCAGGGATTCCGTTTCAACCTGCTGATCAACGACAACGACGGCGAAGGGCGCAACGGCTGGATTCACATCGCCCCCGGCATCGGCGAGAATAAGAATCCGGAACGATTCCCCTTTATTCTGTTTGAACAGGAGGTCGGAAATTTCGTCGCCGCTCCGCCTCGGAATCCCTGAAATTCCGCGATTTGTCCGGCTTTCGTATTTAAAAATCACGGAAACGGCATTATATTGAATATGACAGGGAGATCCAACATCTCCCGGAGAGGATACCATAAAGATGAGAACGTTTCCGAAAATTCCGGCGACAGCCGTACTGCTGCTTCTTGCCATTGCCGCCGTCGCCGAACCGATCAATATCCGCATGTCGCGCGAGGACCGCTTCCGGCTTCAACCGCCGCAGGGCGCGCAGCTCAAGCTGGAAAAATACATGCCCAACCGCATCGCGGTCGCCGAAATCACCGGCCCGCAGCAGCAGTATCAGATGCAGCTGACCTTTCTCGCGTCGCTGGCTTCGGAGGGAGTGCTCAATGACGCCGACAAGCTGGAAAACGCGCTGCGGGTGCGTGCACGCGAATTTCTGCCGCAGTGCGTGGAACAGCTTTTCCGGGTTTACCCGGCCAACCCGGCGGGCCGTCCCGCCGCGCTGCTCTATCTGACCGACCGCAAATACGCCGAAAAGCTCCCGCCCGCCGGAGAGTGGCGATACCTGACCTGCGGCATGGTGCGGATCGGCGACAACGCCGTGCTCACCTATCTGCTGAAAACCAATTCGATCGGCACGCCGGAGTATGCGCGGCTGCTGGAATTCATCGACTCCTTCGTCAAACCGGCGGCCTCCGCCCCGGCCGGAGCGAAAATTTCCGACAGCCGGGCCGCGGTCCAGGCCCTGATCCGGGCAACCCCGGAAGCGGCGGCCTATCTGCCGTTCACCGCAACACTCAACGGCAGCCACTGGCAGCTGGACGGCTCCCGGCTGGACAACACCGCCCCGCTGAATGACACCCGCCACTATCAGGTCGAAACCGCAACCGGAAAGGTTTCGGAGCTGAAATGAAACCGCGCGACATCTCCGAAATCGACCGGAATTTCAAAACCGCCTCCGTCGGCGAGCTGGATGTGGAGTTCCGCGATGCGCTGCAGCCGCCGTTTGCGGCGGAGGGCTTCGCGTGGCGCAAACCCGATGCCCCGCTCTATCGGCTGCCGGAACATTTCACCACCGCCGAAATCAATCAGGGAGCCCTCGATCTCGCGCACCACACCTCGGGCGGCACGATCCGTTTCCGCACCGATTCGCCCTGCCTTGCGCTGCGCGCGCAACTGGCTTACTCCTTTGATATGAATCACATGCCGCGCACCGGCAGCGCGGGCTTCGACCTCTACCGGCGGGAAAGCGGGCGCTTCGTCTTTCTCGCCGCCGCCCAGCCGAACCGCGACCAGCAACTGCTGGAACTGCCGCTGCTGCGCGACGGCTCCGGCAAGATGACCGAATATCTGTTGAACCTGCCGCTCTACGGCGGCGCGGATTCGGTTGAAATCGGCGTTGCACCGGGCAGCGCGGTGCTGCCGCCCGCACCGCACCGGATCGCGAAACCGATCCTGTTCTACGGTTCGAGCATCACCCAGGGAGGCTGTGCGTCGCGCCCCGGCAACTCCTACGCCAATCTGCTCTGCCGCGCTCTGGATGCGGAGGAGATCAACCTCGGCTTCTCCGGCTGCGGCAAGGGGGAAATCGCGCTGGCCGAGGCGATCGGCGAACTGGACCTCGCCGCCGTCGTGCTCGACTACGACCACAACGCGCCGGACGAAGCCCATCTGGAAGCGACCCACGAACCGTTCTTCCGGGCGATCCGGAGCCGGCGGCCGGAGCTGCCGGTGTTACTCGTGTCAAGATGCGACTTCCACGGCACCGCCGCCGACATCCGCCGCCGGGAGATCATTCGCGCGACCTGGGAACACGCGGCCGCGGCGGGCGACCGGCACGTGCGGTTTCTCGACGGCGAACTGCTGTTCGGCGCCGAGGAGCGCGACGCCTGCACCGTGGACGGCTGCCATCCGAACGACCTCGGCTTCTACCGGATATACCGGACCATGCTGCCGATCCTCGCCGAAATGCTATGACTGCCGGAAAGATCGGATAAGCGGTTGCTCTGGCTTTCCCCACCTCCGGTTGACGGCTTCGGCAAAAGCTGAAACCGGCTCAATGCGAACAGGAGAGAATTCCGAATTCGGCGCAGAGCAGTTCGGGAGCCGGCTCCAGCAGGCGGGTCGCGACGAACTTCAGCCGCTTCGCGCGGGTGCCTGAGAAATAGGCGACCTGCGGCACCGGGTTGGCCCGCACGTTGGAGAACTCCGCGCCGCCGATGCACTGCCATTCGCCGTCGCGCCAGGCGAAAATCCGGCAGTGCGACGGCGTCCCCGCCGGACGGCCCGCAACCGGCGTGAACACAAAGCCGTGCAGTTCCGTCTCCTCCGGCAGCTCGAACACCATCTCCATGCCGGAGACCGCCGGATTTTCCAGCTTCCGGTAGTCCGGGTGACGCAGCGTCTCGCGCTCGTCGCGCCGGAATCCGGGAGCGAGCGCGGCGCAAACCGACAGTTCCGGCACCGGAGCGAGCGCCGATTTCACCGCGACCTTCAACGCCTCACCCTCCGTCTCCGCAAACCGCCGGATACGGCATAGGCCGATCGATTCGCCGGAAAACACCTCGCGCCACTTCCCGCCGCTGCGGAGCGACACCGTATAGGCGGTCACTTTTTCCTCCTCCGCGGCCGGTTCGGCCAGTCCGACGAAATTGATCCGGCGGAGTCCACCGAATTCCAGCACCGCCTCGCCGCCATTCAACGCGGCGGAACCGCGCACGAACTCCCCGGCCCGGATCGCATCCAGCGCCTGTTTGAACTCCGCCAGGCGCTTCACGTCGAGCGGGTGCATCCGGCCGGAGGCGTCCGGGGAGATACCCAGATTCAGGAAGCCGCCGTTGCCGACCGACTGCTCGTAGATTTCGACCAGATGCGCGACGCTGCGCAAGCTGGAATTTTCCGTCTCGTGATAGAACCAGCCCGGCCGCAGCGGCACATCGCACTCCGGCGGGATGCAGAAGCGCCCGTCCACGTCGCCGCAGCCGAGATTCGCCTCGTCGACGCTGCCGGGGGCCGGTTCCCCCGCGGAGCCCGGCGCGGGGCGGGGCGTGATGCAGCCGCGGCACTCCGGCGCCGCGTAGCCGCGCTCGTTGCCGACCCAGCGCAGGTCGGGGCCGATGTCGCTGAAGATCGCGGCCTCCGGCTGAAGTTCCCGGACCAGTCGCCAGGTTTCCGCCCAGCCGTAGTAGGAGCCGCGGTCGATGCGCCGTTCTTCGCACGCGCCGCCGTACCAGCCGTCGCCGCCGTTAGCCCCGTCGAACCACACTTCAAAGGCCGGGCCGTAATTGCCCAGCACCTCGCGGAGCTGTTCGCGGAACACTTCGGTCACATATTCCGGTCTGCCGTAGCGCGCGTCGTGCCGGTCCCACGGCGACACGTAGAAGCCGACCTCCAGCCCGGCGCGGCGGCAGGCGGCGGCCATCTCCCCGACGAAATCCCCTTTGCCGCCGCGCCACGGCGAAGCCGCGACCGAATACGCCGTGGTTTTCGTCGGCCACAGGCAGAAGCCGTCGTGGTGTTTGCAGACCAGGATCAGGCCGTCCAGCCCGCCCGCCTTGCAGCTCGCGGCGATCTGGTCGGGATCGAACGAGGCCGGATTGAACAGCTCCGGCGATTCGTCGCCGTATCCCCACTCGCGGCCCGAAAAGGTGTTGAGTCCGAAATGCATGATTCCGCAGATGCGGATTCCGGCGCGGCGGACCATGCGCGGCTGCGGCTTCCGGCCCGGATTGAAAAGCTCCAGTGCGTTCATCGAAAAAACTCCCGATCCTGTGGTTGACGTTCAGGTTCACGGGAGTTCTAATATAACGGTCAAAGCGGCCGTTTCAAATACGGGGCTGCTCTTTTCCGGCGGAAACCGTTCCGACATGTCTTTTTGTCGTTTCTTTGTATCTTTCCAATTTGCATTTGCGGCAGCCGCATACGATATTGATTAGAAACCCCCAATGACAGGAGCTGATATGAAATACGGTAAACTGTTGGCAATCGGCGGACTGGCGGCGTTGCTGCCGCTCAGCGCAATCCAGGCGGCGGTATGGCGGGCCGTGGCGGTGAAAAACGGCGAGACGGTGGAACTCTGGACCAGCGACGGCATCCGGTATCCGGTCAGCGGCAGCCGCTTCACCGATTCTCTGCTCAATCAGGAGCTGCTGGTCGCAGGGCGGCTGATTCCGGTCGGACCGTTGCGCGAAGGACAGGTCCGCCGGGTCGTGATCACCCGAGCCATCCCCTGGCAGCCTCCCCCCGGAGGCGTTCAGTTCCGGCCGGAACAGCGCAACACCTACGCGAAAACCGCCCGGACTCTGCCCGAAACGGAACTCAAGCCGGAAGCCTTGCTCACCCTTGAACTCCCGGAACTGGGCAACTCCGCCTCCTCCGGCGGCTCCGCTCCGATCAAGATGTGCGTGAGCCTCCCCGCCGATTACAAGCGCGCCACGCCCCATCCGGTCATCATTCATTTCGGCGGCGGCACCGGCGGCACCGGAGACTGGCAGCACTGGCGGCGGATCACCGGCCCGGAAAATTTCATCATCGTCACCGCCGACTACAACCATGACGAAAACGAGAAAAAAGGGTTGCTCAAAATCGGCACCTGCCGGGATTTCAACTCGAAGATCGCCTTTCACGCCCTGCAGATTCTGCGCAACTCCACTATGACCGATCCGAAAACCGTGATCCTGACCGGCTTCTCCTCCGGTGCGTACTCGATCACCGACAACCTGAAAAACAATCCGAAGGCGTGGCAGCCATTCAGCGGCTTCTGCGCGATCGCGGGCGGCTCCAAAGCGGGCAGCGCCCGGATCGCCGACCGTCCCACCCTCTTCATCATCGGCGCGAATGACACCATGCGCCACAAGTGGCTCGACGAAGCCGTCGACGGCCTGAAAAAGAACCGCCCGGAAAAGCTCTTCGTGGAAAAGGTTCCCGGCGTCGGGCACGACTGGCCGGAAGCCTTTACACCGCTCATCCGCAAATGGCTGGAAAACTTCCCCGCTTACGGCACCTCCGCCCGCCTCGACGCGATGACCCGGGAAGCCCCCGACGACAGCGTGCGTACCATCGTCGAAAGCTGGAAACAATAAACCTCCCCGGGCCCCCCGCAGGGCATCAGGGATTTCGCCTTTGGCGAGCAGGGCGAAATCCCGGCAGTAGGGACTACGGAATTACCAGCGTCGGATAACGCTCCGGGTCCTTGTCCTCGGCGATGCCCGGTGCGATGCCGATGCAGGATTCGCGCATCTCGCCGTCGTTGTCGTTCACGATCAGGTTGAAGCGGAAGCCCCGACGGGCCGCCGCTTCCGTCAGGCCGATCGCCCGGAAGGGGATCGCCGCGCGGTAGATGGTCCGCTTCGCCCTCTCGTCCCGCGAAGTTTCCAGCCGGATCGCCGCGGCGGTTTTCTCCGCCGGAAATCCGGCGGGGGCCAGCCAGCAGAACGCCTCGCCGGAGTTGTCCCGCAGCCGGGAAAGCCCCAGCTCCCACAGGCCGTTCTGTCCGGGCAGCTTCATCGCGATCTGGATATTGTCCCCTTTCCACGCCTCGGCTCCGGCATACGGCTGATGGTGGACGTCGTCGGTGACGGCCGCCTCGAAAAGCAGTGCCTCCTTATCACGGCCCAGACGGATTTCCGCGCTGAGGTCCGCTGCGTTCTTCCAGAAAAGATGCGCTTTATCGGGTACATTCGGCACAAAAGGGATCACCTGCGAGGCGTCGCGCAGTACGAAGGTCGGCGTCCGGGGCACTCCCTGAGCCAGCCGCACCACCGGATGCAGCGGCCAGCCGACGCTCCCCTTCCACAGCGCACCGAGTTCAAGACCGAGCTGCAGCACGGCAGGCTCCCGCTCCGGCGGGGTGAAGGTTTCCGCCACGGCCAGCCGGACCGGCACTTTCCGCGCCTCGCCCGGCTTCAGGCGCAGCGAGCGGACCGCGTCGCGCACCGTGACCCCGGCGGGAGTTTTCCACGCCAGCTTCACCGCAAGCGGCCGGCCGGTCGGATTCACAAATTCCGGCGTGACCGTGCTCTCACTCCCCGGGGTGACGGTGAATTCGGCGCCGGAGCGCAGGAAAGCGCCGCCTGGCTGCAGTCCGGCCGCATCCGCCTCCAGCCGGACCGTCGCCGGACGCCGTCCCGCCTTGAACGCCAGTTCGCCCCGCCGTACCGGCAGCGGCGTCACGTTGCCGAAGAGGTCGATCTCCGCCGCCATGCCCGTCACGCCGGCCAGCCGCAACGGGATGCCGTCGGCCCCGGCGTCGCTGCTCCAGACCGCCAGCAGCAGTTTCCCGTCCCGCCCCCGGAACAGGAACGCCTCCACCCCGTTGCCGAAAGCGAGCGGCCGCAGGAACTCCGCCCCCCGGTAGTGGTTCGCCAGCATATTGTAGGCCGCATAGGCGGCTTTGGGACGGATGTCGCGGGTCAGCAGCCCGAAATTGTGCTCGTTGTTGCCGGGGTCGTCGCCGTCGTTGCGCAGGTCGTACCAGTTGTAGCCGGACGCGCCGTTCGCCCAGCTGTACAGGAATTTCTGAAACAGGATCTCCGCCTGCCGCAGCTCCCCGATCAGAATCGCCGAAATCGCGGTCTCATTCGCAAACCACGGCGTATCCGCGCCGGCTTCCCGGCGCAGTTTCAGAAGATTGGCGACCTGCGGGCGGTAGCCGCCCAGCCCGCCGTGGCCGTGGAACGCGAGCATGTCGCAGCTCTTCGACTCCAGAATCATCCGGAACAGCCGCTTCTGTTCTTCGGACTGAAGCCCGGCGACGCCGCCGGAAAGGATCGAAAGCTCCGGCGCAACCGCCTTGATCTCCCGGTATGCGGTTTTCAGCAGCTCCACATACTCCTCGCCGGAGAAATTCGCGAAACCGGGATGATCCGGCTCGTTCCAGATTTCGACGGAACGGATTTTGCCGCGGTAATGAGCCGCGAATCCGCGCACGAACCGCGCCCAGTCGTGATATTCGGGCCGGTGGCAGCCGCCTTTGCGTCGCGGCCGGGAATCCGCCGCCCTGGACCAGAGCGGCGGGAAATTCAGGATCGGCGCCCACTCCAACCCGTACTCCGCCAGCAGCTCCCGGATCGGGTCGTAGACCTCAAACCGCCACTCTCCCGGCTTCGGCTGAATCCGTCCCCAGCTCGCGTCGTCGCGGATCAGCGTGGCCCCGCACCACGCCGCCGCCATCGCCTCGCGGCGCCGTTCCTCCGCCGGTTTGCCGCGCAGGTGCGCGCAGATGCCGAATACGAATCCCTCCCGCTTCCCCGCGACCGGTCCGGCCGGAGCCAGATACGCATAGTTGAGACGGCGCACATCCGCTGCGGCTCCGGCGCTCTCCTTCAGGCGGAGGTCCAGATAGTATACGCCGAACTTCCGGGGCGGCGGCAGCGGAATCTCCGCCGTTTTCCCGGATTCCAGCACCTGCGACCACTTTCCCTCCCCGGCCGCCTTTCCGGAAACATCGGTGATGCTCCACGACAGCTCCGGGGTCTGCGCTCCGGGGCGGCGGTTCTTCAGCCGAAGCGACAACCGCTTTTCCTCGCCCGGCGTCAGCACGCCGATCGCGGAACCTTTGCCGGTATCGAGCGACAGCAGCGGCGGCGCGCTGGTCACGGTGAACTCCACCTTTTCCAAACCGATCCAACCCGTTCCGGCGTGCGAGCGGAAATCTCCCGCGAACCCGGCGAAACATGCCGGGAAATCGATCTTCTTATTCGCCTTTTTGCCGCCGTACCAGCTCCCGGCATCAGGTTTCAGCGGGTCGATCCGGTAACGGAACTCACGCCACCCCGACGCCTCCGCCGGAACCGGCTGCGAAAACTGGAACATCTCGCCGTCCCGGTCCCGCAGCCGGACATTCAAAGTACGCGGCGTCCCCTCCGGCGGCAGGTACGCCGTCACGCGGATTTCGGCGGCGTCGAACTCCGGCAGTTTCCGAAACTCTTTCAATACAAATTCAAAATGGTTCGCCCTGCCATTGTCCCACTCGAACCGCAATCCCCTTTTTCCGTCCGGCAATGTCCGATACACTCCGGTCTGGCCGTTTTCCGCCGCACGGTGAATTTCCAATGCGGGAGTTTCGGCGCCGAAATCCACCAGAGCCGCCGGTCCCGCAGCCGCGACACAGAAAGCCGCGGCTAAAACCGTTCCGAATAATCCGATCTTCATTGCAATCCCTTCCCGATCGTTAAAAAACGGCAGTTACCGCCCAATTGGCCGTCTTGTTTTCACCCAGCCAGCGGTGATCCACACTCAATGCGTTTCCGGCGGGCATCAGCACATTGGCCCGGCGCATGCCGGAGTGGCGCAGATGAACCACCTTATTCGCCGGAGCCGTTTCCATCACCCCCCGTCCATCCGTCGGATGGGCCGCCGTATCCAGATACCAGATCTGCTCGTTGCCGGCTCCTCCCCCGGCGCGAACCGCATCGGCCAGCAGAATCATCCTCGCGTCAACCCGGCTGCGCGGAAACCAGAAGAAATTCGCATTGATGGCCGATCCCACCGCATTGTCGCAATTGTACCCGTTGGCCAGCCCGTAAACGCTTTTATAATTCCTGTAACGGAAAGGAGCGAATCCCGGACAGAGCAGCGCCGAGCGGCCTCCGACTTTCGGTTCGGGAAGATATCCGGCTTTCACCATCACATAACTCCATGCCCCGCCGTCGTCATAGGCGCGCGCGCTCGGAAAAAAATCCCGGAAGTCGTTCGCATACATATTCAGCAGTGTGCCGAGCTGTTTTTGGTTGTTCAGGCAGGCAGTGCTCCGCGCCGAATCCCGCGCTTTGTTCAAAGCCGGAAGCAGCATCGCCGCCAGTATGGCGATGATCGCTATTACAACGAGCAACTCGATCAATGTAAAATCACGATCCCTGCCGTCACGCCTGTTTCCACGCTGCATCTGCTTATTTTCTCTTACGTTATCCATATTCCCTCCTTGATAAACGGGTTGTCTGTTTCAAAAGCCATGTTTACCTGCCGGCCTCATGCCGTCCGCTTTCCAATCGCACATGACTGTATCATGATACATAAGTTTAATCTGCCTTTCCGTATCGTTACCGGTCACAAACTGGGTGCCAGTCGTTTGCGGATGGCTCCGGAGGGCCTTTTCAAGGCCT